>Ga0126383_10000001_pt1 | contig 252979 bp, 202 predicted proteins | sample PanSoiMetPlot_35_FD_96882 | JGI IMG/M metagenome (GOLD analysis project Ga0126383, IMG submission 96882) | Tropical forest soil microbial communities from Panama - MetaG Plot_35 | ecosystem: Environmental > Terrestrial > Soil > Tropical forest > Bulk soil | place: Panama | collected 2016-02-17 | reverse complement strand
GGCACGGGCACGTCAACCCATTGCGAGCTCGTCCGGGGATTCCAGAGGCGTCCCGCAACGGCGGCAGATGACTGCCGAACAGTCGCCGCAAGTCAAAGGATCCGTGACCTCGATCGCGCATGCCGGACAATATAGTGTCTCCGGTCGTTTCTGGGGGGAGCCGGCAGCTTTCTCTTGAGAATCCATCGAAAGCGGAACTTTAACACAGACAATACACCGCTCGCTGCGACTGAACTCTTTGCAATCCGCGCCGATAGATAAACCAGAAGAGAATCCATGTGAAAAGGTCGGGACTGGCGCTGCTTCTGATTTGTACGGCTGCTCTCTATGCCAAGGAGCCGTCGCGAAATCATGAAGGAGTGCTGCTAAGGATGTTGTCGGTGCCATGTGGCGCGCCGGATTCGAATCCCTTCGCAAGCGCTGTTCTGGGTGGTCAGGGATCCACCCAGACTGGCGAACAAGAATTTTGTCCTGAATACGTGCTCCGATCAGAAGGTCTGCTCTACCGCATTCGACAGCGCAACAACAAGAATCAAGATCTGCTTCCAATCGGCGGAAAAGCGCAATTCCGAATTGAGAAATACCGGCTTGTGCTGCAGGTGGAAGATTTCGGCGATAAGACCTATGAGTTCTTGGTTATGGCTGTCATTCCCGAGGGCCATGGCGATGAACTTCGCAAGGAAGTGGACTCGCCCAGAAGTTCTCAGTAATCCCCAATCGCACTATTCTTCACGCTTGCGGAGGGTGACATTGGAGTTGTCGGGAGGCAGTGAAAACGGAAATTCCCAGATACTGTCTTTCAACCCCACGCGCAAGATGAAATCTTCCCGGCTCTTCCAAGGGCCAATCCATTTGTTCTTCGTGCCATAGAAAAGCCATCCGTGTACCTCGGGATTTCCCGGCGTCAGAATGGCTTCCTGCAGGCTTTGCGTGCTGAGAAACTCGATCAGTTCGGAAATCTCTTTCTCGTCTTCGCGTGCGACTGCGAGTTTCTCCTCAGATTTCTCCGGGTGCTTCTTGATCTCTTTCTGGGTCTCAAAGGCGAGCGAATCGACGTCGTTTTGCATGCGGTTGGTCAGTTCGTCGGGATTCAGGTAGCCCTCGATCACGTGGTGATGCCGCACGAACTCCATCTTCGCGACCGCGGGAAATTCCACTTTTCCTTTGCCGCTATAGTTCACTGAAAGATAGACCGGAAGCATCCGGTAAAGGCGAAAACGACTCTTGGTAAGCTCCTTGGAATCGACAATGAGAGTCATAGTCAGGTCGCTGGAAGCCATCTTCCACCGATAATGACCGTCTTCGGCGAGCTGAAATTCGCAGCCCGGGCTGCCTGCTTTCCACCTGACCACGGGAAGTGATTTGTTGCTGGCGTGAACGGCTGGCTCGGCGATCGACAGAAGTACGATCAGCACGAGTGGGAGCCGGACCGGTCGAATGAGCGACATATGGTTCGTTCTCGCCCAGACTACCGATTACCCTTAGAACGGGCAAGAATCTCGGGTATTGGGGCATTTAGCCGCACCTGCTACCATCTCGCAAGGTGTTATATGGACACTTTCTTGTGGGCAGTCATCATCGTGATGGCTCTGGCGCTTGCAGGCGAAATCTTCGCCATTGTGGGCCTCGGGCTGACCGCACGCCGTGCCATGCAGCGCTTCCAGCAATCGAAACAGGAAGTTGCTACCGCGCTGCGGAACTCGAATCAGGTTATCGTTGCGATCAAGCAATCGCTCCAGCCGCGCCTGCAAGTTGTCCGTTACGAGGGTAAGGCACTAACTTCCACAGTGATTGAACGGAGCCGCAATGTGAAAGCGGTGCTTGAAGATTTTGAACGGAGGCGCGACCGTATCCGGATTAGGTTCCAGACCGACGGTGGCCGAGCCTTCGAACGTTTGCGGTCGGGACGGCAGATGATCCAGGGGGGCGCCCAAGTTCTACGGGTAGTCAGCACGGCGCTCTGGATCCTGCGGCGGGTCGCCTGATCTGGCGCGGGATTCGCGACTGACAGCGCATCTTCCCAGTTGACAAGCCATCTCTTCAGTGACTTAATTACCTTCCTCACGCCACCTGCCACAGAAACCTTAGCAACAATACCGAAATCAAGGAGAGCGAACATGGCCGAGTCTACCGTCGTAAGTATCGTGCAGCACTCAGCGACCCGATCCATCATGTGGGGAGTGCTGCTCGTCGTCCTCGGTGTTTTGGCGATTGCGGCTCCGTTTCTGGCGGCGGTCGCGGTGCTTTCGTTGCTCGCATGGCTGATCCTGTTTGCAGGGTGTGCGCACCTGATGCTGTCGACGCACACGCGCGGTACGGGCAACATCATCTGGAGAGTGCTGGTCGGATTGGCCTATCTTTTCATCGGAGGCTATCTGCTATGGCATCCGGTGCTGGGCGTGGCGAGTCTCACGCTGCTACTGGTGGGTTTGTTCGTGGCGGAAGGCGTGTTCGATATTGTGGCCTACTTTCGATTGCGGCCCATGCAGGGGTCGGGCTGGGTCCTAGTCGATGCTGTGGCGACATTGTTCCTGGCGATATTGATCGGAGTCCATTGGCCATCTAGTTCGCTTTGGGCAATTGGGACGCTGGTAGGAATCAGCATCCTTATGAGCGGGGTCACTCGGATCATGATTGCGCTCGCAGCGCGAAGAATCGAGCAAATGCCGGCGCTAAGAAGAGCTGCCTAGTCTGCACCTCACATCTTGTGTCGCTTTCCGCGCTTGTTGGAAAAGACTGCGCCCGAGCCATGCCCGCCGGAATGCCTGGGGCTGGTATCATATTCAAAGACTGGAAACGAAACGTCCGAGCCAGGCGAATCGTTGGCACGATTCCTAATCGAGAGCCGATAGTCCGACCGAAATCGTGGTCACACAAAGATGGGCGCGTAGCTCAGTTGGTAGAGCAATGCCCTTTTAAGGCATGGGTCGCAGGTTCGAATCCTGCCGCGCTCACCATCGTTGCTCAAGCACTGCAGAGAGAGGTCCCTCGCTGCGCTCGGGATTTTGGCACGCGGCTCGGACGCCCGTGTAACGCCTCAAGTTCGAATCCTGCCGCGCTCACTATCAACACCACTAAAAGCGTGTTTTAGCCCTTCCGTTTATATTGGACAAGATGATTTCTATTTCTTGTGGCGCACTTCTGTTCGATCTGGATGGCGTGCTAGTGGATTCCACTCCCGCCGTTGCGCGTGTCTGGCATCGTTGGGCGCTTGAGCATGGCTTCGATGCTGACGATGTGGTGCGGCGGGCACACGGGAGGCCAAGCAAAACGACGATTCGCGAGCTGCTGCCGAACTCGGATATCGGCGCGGAAGACCGAAAAGTCGAACAAGCGGAGATTGAAGATCTCGACGGCGTTGTTGCGTTGCCGGGCGTGCAACAACTGTTGAGCAGCCTGCCGCTGGCGCACTGGACCATTGTCACTTCATGTACGCGCCCCCTTGCGGAGGTTCGACTGCGCGCTGCCGGACTTCCCATTCCGAAAAACATGATCACCTCGAGCGATATCAAGAACGGCAAGCCGCACCCGGAGCCATATCTAAAGGCAGCCTCCATCCTCGGTTATCCGTCTGCTAATTGCATTGTTGTCGAAGACGCGCCGGCGGGAATTAAGGCGGGAAAGGCGGCAGGTTCATCCGTCATTGCTTTTCTGACAACGATGGAACGCGGGCAACTTCAGGCGGCGGGGCCGGATTGGATCCTCCGCAACTGCGCTGACATCGCGGCAAACAACGGAAATGGAAGATTACTACTAATGCTAGTGACCTAGTCGCTTCGAATGCGTGCAAAAGGCATTTACCTTCACCCATCCGCTCAACTAGAATCCTCAGTTCTCTAGAAGCTGACGGGATCGTTGCGGTTGAGCTAGCTATCTCCAGAATTGCGGTAAAGGCAGGATCTCGTGATCATCGGAGTTCCGAAAGAAAGTTATCCCGGGGAGCGCAGAGTTGCGCTAGTACCAGTCGTTCTTCCCACTCTCATAAAAGCAGGATTCGAAGTTGTCATTCAAGCTGGCGCTGGTGTGGAAGCCGGGTACCCAGACTCACACTATAGTGACAAAGGCGCAAGAATTGTTGCCGATCGGGCGGGCGTCTTCGGAGCCGCCAACATTATTCTTCAAGTTCTTTGCTACGGATCGAATGACATAACCGGCAAGCAGGACGTGGCACTATTCCGCCGCGATCAGATCGTGGTCGGTTTTCTTCGGCCCTTCGGAGCGCAAGAGGTCGCGGAGGATATAGCCCACGCGGGCGTAACGTCATTTTCCGTGGAATTGATGCCCCGAACCACGCGTGCGCAAAGCATGGATGCACTGTCGTCGATGGGTACCGTTTGCGGGTACAAGGCGGTGCTCGTTGCGGCGGACTCTCACCCGCGCATCTTTCCCATGATGACCACGGCGGCAGGCACGATCACGCCTGCGCGCGTATTCGTGATTGGAGCTGGTGTCGCGGGATTGCAGGCGATCGCCACCGCGCGGCGTTTGGGTGCGGTTATTTCGGCATACGATTTGCGTCCGGCGGCTAAAGAGCAGGTGCAGAGTCTTGGAGGTCGGTTCGTCGAACTACCAATCGAAGCAAAAGACGCCCAGGATGCTCGCGGGTACGCGCGTGCCCAGGACGAAGATTTCTATCGCCGCCAGCGCGAGTTGCTGGGGAAAGTCGTCCAGGAAAGCGACGTTGTGATTACTGCGGCCGTTATTCCGGGCAAAAAGTCGCCGATTCTCGTGACCGAAGACATGGTGAAAGGTATGGCACCTGGGTCAGTGATTTTTGATTTGGCGTCGGAGCGAGGGGGCAACTGCGAACTTACGGAGGTTGGTAAGACGGTTGTCAAAGATAACGTCACAATTATTGGTGCCATCAACGTAGCCAGCGGTGTTCCCTATCATGCGAGCCAAATGTACGCCAGAAACGTAACAGCGTTTCTAACGCACCTCATTAAAGATCAAAAACTCAACCTCAATCTTCAGGACGAGATTGTTCGCGAGACGCTGGTGACTCACGGCGGTGAAATTGTGAACGCCCGGGTGCGCGAGTTTTTTAGGCTGCCCGCGTTGGTGGCGCAGAGTTGAGTCGCCGGGAAATCAACTGGAGGAGAGATGGCTAGTTCCTCGAACCTGATAAACGCGCTTTTTATTTTCATGCTGGCGGGATTCATCGGATTTGAAGTGATTCGACGCGTTTCGCCTCTATTACACACACCGCTGATGTCCCTTACCAATGCTCTTGATGCAATTGCGGTCGTGGGCGCCATCGTTCTGGTTGGCGAACACAAGAGCTCTCTTTCCGCCATCCTGGGATTTATCGCTGTAGTGGCCGCCACCAGCAATATCGTCGGTGGATTCATCATTACCGACCGCATGTTGCGGATGTTCAAATCGAGCCGTCCTGCGCCCAAACCATGACACCAGAATTAGCGGGGAACCAGGTCGTTATTGAAGTTCTCTATCTCATTGCGAGCGCACTCTTCATCTTGTCGCTCAAATGGATGAGTTCGCCTACTACGGCCCGCCATGGAATCTGGGCGGGCGAAATCGGCATGCTGCTCGCCATCTGCGGCACGTTGCTTCATCACGGCATCATCGACTATCGCCTGATTGCGATTGCGCTGGTTCTGGGCACCATTATCGGCGTTCCTCTGGGTCGGGTGCAGATGACGGCTGTTCCCCAGCGGACCGCTCTCAGTCACGCCTTCGGCGCGTTGTGCGTCACGTTAGTCGGTTCGGCCGAGTTCTATTTGCGCTCCCCCGATATTTCTCGCTTCATGATGTCGGTACTTTCGATCGAGGTCATCCTCGGCGGACTGACTTTCACAGGTAGCTTAATGGCTGCCGGGAAGCTACAAGAGATCCTTCCGCAGCGGCCCCTGACATACAAAGGTCAGAACTTCGTTAATTTCCTCTTGCTGGCACTTGCGCTGAGCATTGCTATCTATCTGGTGCTCCATCCCGGAACAAAGATGCTATTCCCGTTCATGATCGGGATTGCTTTACTTTTTGGCGTCCTCTTGATTATTCCGATCGGCGGCGCCGACATGCCGACAGTAATCTCCCTACTCAACTCCTATGCGGGATTGTCGGCCGCAGCCATGGGCTTCGTGCTTGACAGCAAGCTTTTGATCATCGCAGGAGCGCTTGATGGTTCATCAGGAATGATCCTCTCTATCATCATGTCAAAGGCGATGAATCGTTCCTTTACCAATGTTCTATTCGGCGCCTTTGGGCAGGTGCAGACGTCGTCTAAGGCCGGCGAGGAAGCCAAGGCGGTCCGGAGTGCGACAGCCGAAGAGGCCGCGGCGATTCTTTCAGCGGCGAATAAGGTCATCATCGTTCCTGGCTACGGAATGGCTGTTGCCCAAGCGCAACACAAGGTGAGGGAACTCTATGATGGCCTGACCAAGCGCGGGGTCGAAGTGAAATTCGCCATTCACCCGGTCGCGGGACGCATGCCCGGCCATATGAATGTGTTGCTGGCCGAGGCCGACATCCCCTATGACCGACTAGTAGAGATGGACGAAATCAATGGTGACTTTCCACAGACTGACGTCGCCCTCGTGATCGGAGCCAACGACGTGACCAATCCGGCGGCGCGCAACGATGCGTCCAGCCCTATCTATGGTATGCCTATCCTTGATGTCGACCGCGCTCACACTGTGATGGTGATCAAACGCAGTATGAGCCCGGGTTTCGCTGGCATCGACAATCCTCTCTATTACCTCGATAACAACTTGATGCTGTTCGGAGACGCCAAAGCATTTGTCGGAAGTATCGTGCGTGAGCTTGGCGCCGGACATTAGGAATAGCCAAGGTCATTGTGAAATAAGTTGGCGGGAAGTTGAGAGGTTTCGCTGGTGGGAAACTGAGGGCTGTTATCTGGGACCTGAAGAATCAAGCGGGGCGTGGCAACGCAAGGGGAATTTGAGCTGCCAGCCCCCGTATTGGTACTATGCCGCCTTCCTTTGTTGTTGCCTCATTTTTGCCCAGCGTGCTTTTTGCGCCAGTGAAATTCTCCTGCGTCCGGCAGCAGAAAGCACTCGTTTTGGTCTGCCCGCGCGTCCCGCATAAGACAGAGCGTTTCCCTTTGTGAGGCCTTCCAATACATTAATTGCTTCGGAAAGCTTCTCCACCTGTTTCTGGGCTTGTCGTCGGTCCTCACGAAGCCGCGACAGAGCTTGCGTAATATTGGTCATTGAATAACCCCCTCGGGTAACAACAGCAAGCATTGTAGTGATAAGTGCTTTGTTACGCCACTGTAAATACGCGAAAAAAGGTCTTAGTCCGGCTTCTCGAGAGAGAAGTTCATCCAGGTTGGACAACGGATCAACCTGCTTCGGGTTGGGCCCGCGAATCCTGACTTGCAGAGACTGAAGCCGTCTGCGAACGGAAATTCTGAAGCAGACTTCTGGAGCAACAATTGTTGCATCAGGGTGGAGTGGGACCTCAACGCTGTCAAACGCTCTTCCGAAAGCTTTCGGAAAAAGACACGTCCTGAAAAGGATTTGTGCCTATGACATTCAAAGCACTGTCGGAATCCCGACTGATAGAAGACTGCATCGCCCGTGCAGTTCCGTTTCAAATCCTCCAAACAAGTGACGCTCGATTGGTCTCGAGAGGCCTAGAGGGAGTAGGAGGAAAAGAAAAGCAGAAACAACAATAAAAAATTGTGCATCCGGATTCTGTGTATAGGACTCTCACCAAGGTGCGCTTGTTGCGAGCTGAGAGCGATTTTGCGCTTGAATCCAAAGATGCTGACAAACACCGAGAATATCGATTCTGCAATTCGGATCCTTCGCTCGATTTTCGCTCTTAATAATTTTCAGAACTTGACGCGTGCGCCGATTCCGAGTTATCTATTTTTTTGACAGGGCCCCTCGTTCGCTCACGTCGTAAACAGGCAACCTCCAGCTAGAGTCCCGCAACACACGGGCAATAGATTTTCAGCTGTTTTAGCCGTGAATCCTGGGATCAAAGAAGGGGTGCTCCATGTCGGCTGCCCGCCAGCCATTGCTCCCGCAAGAACCGACTCCAAGCTTCCGTTTGGACGTTCATTTACACGATCTGCTGACAAACGGAAATAATCCTCGACCAGTTCCGGTTCAACCTCATGAAGGAGGCGAGACGCTGCCGGAGCCGGTGTTTCCGCAGCATCCGAAGTTGTTAGAGTCAGACGACAACTATGACGAGGAGTTGGAGCGCGCAAAAGAGGGAAAGCGTCACTGGCCCGCTCCGCTGGTCTATCGGGCGATGCGGGGCTGGCTATTTCCGTACATGCGTTCGCGTGTTCTGGCAGGCGATTTTCATCCGATCATCGCGTATTTGTTTACCGAGTGGAAGTGCAACCTCGATTGTCACTACTGTTGGGCGTTTGACAACCGTGTGAAGGGCATGACGGAAGATGTGGCGCGGCGCTCGATTGACTGGCTGCATGGAACGACTTGTCGCGTGCTTGCCTTGATGGGCGGCGAGCCCTTGCTGCGGCCGCAGTTCGCACACAAGGTCATCTACCACGCCGCGAAACTGGGGTTCTGGGTATACCTACCGACGAATGCGCGTCTCCTCCGACCGGAAGTAACCGATCGCATCGCCGATGCCGGTGTGGCTACGGTTAATTTTGCCGTGGATGCAGTGGACGAGAAGCCGGGCCTCCCGAAAGCGCTGAGTCCGATCCGGAAGAATTTCGATTACCTGCTGCGTAAGCAATACAAATACGGCTATACGGTGTTCTTCAATATGAATATCTGCAAGAACAACCTGGACGACATCAAGCAGCTGACGGAAATCGCGCATGACAACGGGATCGCGACTGACTACCACATTAATGAAGCGCCGATGATCGAGCAGGAGCATTTTAAGCACTACGATAATAATGATACGTACATCCGCGAAAAAGATTGGCCCAAGGTGGATGGGCTAATCGACTGGTTGATCGAGAAGAATCAATCGGGCTACAAGATGGTGAACTCTGTAAAGCGCCTGAATGACATGCGCGAGTTTATGAAAGGCAAAGTCGAGCCCTGGAATTGCCGTGCGGGACAAAACTCGATGATCATCCGCGTCGATGGCAGTCTGGCGCCGTGCTTTCCGATGTACTCCGCTACCCACAATTGGGGTACCATTGAAAATCACAATTTCGAGGTTCCGCAGCTGAACGAAATGAAGAAGTCGTGTCAGACACACTGCTTCTCCACGCTGAATCACAACTTGGGCTTCTGCTACAACGATGCCCGTGTGATCAAGTGGGTGTTCAAGCAGGCGACGCGTCGTTTCCAAGGCGTGACAGGCAGTTTCGTATAGTTGTTGTGGGGAGCCGGAAGAGATCACTTTTCGGCTTGGGTCGAACAATTCAAGCAGTGCTTCAGCCGGCTCTGAGCCGGACGCTGAAACGATCGAGTCCCTTCGGGGCTTAAGTGGGAGGGAGCGTTGCTTCCTCCGAAACGCCGTAACCTTCTGAACTTTCTGGAGGACCCCCATGGCGAGCACGCGTCTCGTACAAATTGAGCAGGATCATGAAATTCAGCAGCGTCTTCAGGCGGAGCGGATTCGCTTGCGACGCCTTGCAGGCCTTTCCGAGCCGGAACACTTCCGGCGTCCTGTCGAGCGTGCCTTCACGGCGGAGGAGCGAAGCCGTGTCACAATCCTCTTCGGCGGTTTCACCTGGAAGCACGAAGACCTGATTCGCGCCGTCTTCCGGGGCACCGGATACAACTGCGAAAAATTGCCCGTGCCGAATGTGTCCGCCTTTCAGATCGGCAAGGAGTACGGCAATAACGGGCAGTGTAATCCGACCTACTTTACGGTTGGCAACCTGGTTCAGTACTTGCAGTGGCTAGAGAAGCAGGGAATACCACGCCAGGAAATTCTCGACAACTATGTGTTCTTTACCGCCGGCTCATGCGGTCCATGCCGATTCGGCATGTATGAGGCGGAGTATCGGTTTGCCCTCCTGAACGCCGGCTTCGACGGATTCCGTGTTCTGCTCTTCAAAGACAGCGATGGCATTAAGGCGGCTTCCGGCGAGCCGGGCTTGAAGTTTACCGTCGACTTTGGATTTGGCATGCTCAACGCAATGCACCTGGGCGACGTGATTAACGACTTGATCTACCAGATTCGGCCCTTCGAGGTAAACAAGGGTGAGACTGACCGCGTCTTCCGCGAGGCCGTAGATGGCCTCTGCGAGGACTTGCAGAACCGCGATTCATACGAGATCGAGCAACTTGCGCCCGATTGGGCGAAACCCAAGTTCAAGAGCAACAAGATTCTGCGCAACACTTTCAATGTGTTCGGCAAGATGCATGAACACCTCTGGGGCGAGGACTACAAGAACGCGCTGAAATCAGCGACCGCAAGAATGGATTCGATCGAAGTAGATCGCACCCGCGTTCGACCGAAAGTGAAGATCACTGGCGAATTCTGGGCGCAGATCACCGAGGGTGACGGCAACTTCAACATGTTCAACTTCCTCGAGCGCGAAGGCGCAGAGGTAATGGTTGAGCCAATCGCCACCTGGGTCGCCTACCTGATGTATCAGGCTAAGGCGCACGCGACCGAGAAGTGGCCAGTGAATCGTCCACATCGCAATCCGAAGTGGTACGAATTGAAGAAACACTTGGCGAACGAGTTGGGATTGCGCAAGAAGCTTTGGGGGATTGGCGCTGGGCAAAAGATGTGGAATTTCTTCTATCACCGGACGATCAAGAACCTCGGAGGAATCACACACCAACTCGTCCCGCAAAACGAGCTAGCCGATATGGCTCACCCCTTCTACAACCAATTCGCCCGAGGCGGAGAAGGGCACCTCGAAGTCGGAAAGAACGTCTACTACACGGTTCATCACTTGTGTCACATGGTGCTGGCGCTGAAGCCATTCGGCTGTATGCCTTCTTCGCAGTCTGATGGCGTGCAATCGGCTGTCGTGAACAAATTCAAAGACATGATCTTCCTGCCCATCGAAACCTCCGGCGAAGGCGAGGTGAATGCGCACAGCCGTGTGCAGATGGCGCTCGGCGAGGCTAAGGTTAAGGCCAAGATCGAGTTCGAAGAGGCCCTGCACTCGACCGGCAAGAGTCTGTCTCAAATCAAGGACTACATTGCCGATCATCCCGAACTGAAGCGGCCCTTCTATCACGTGCCGCATCGCGAAGGAATCGCTGGAACGGCCGCAAGCTTTATTCTCCATGTGAACGATCGTATGAATCGCGACGTTCGAATCTGGAAACGAACGCGCGTACAGGCCCGAGAAACCGCGCCAGCCGCTTAAATTGTGAACTTCGCCCGTGAATTTCGCTTGTGATGATGTTTCCAGAAACCTGACAACCCCGGCGGCGCGCCCGTCGGAGCAAGGACGTCCATAAATGCACGGTCACGAAACTCGCTACATGGTCGGACTGGATATCGGATCCACCACGGTGAAGGCGGTTGTCGTTGATGTGAACGACGACAAGGTGCTCTGGCAGGACTATCAGCGGCACGAGACTAAGCAACCGGAGAAGACGTTGGAATTCCTCCGGCGCATGGAAGCTGATGTGGAAGTCAGCAGACACAATACCCGCATGTTCGTGACCGGCTCAGGCGGTGGCGCGATTGCCGAAGCTGTCGGGGCTAAGTTTGTGCAGGAAGTAACGGCGGTTGCCCTCGCGGTCGAGAAGTTGCACCCGGAAGTGTATTCGGTCATCGAGCTCGGCGGACAGGACGCGAAGATCATTGTCTTTAAGGACGACGAGGAAAGCGGCCGTAAGAAGAAAATTCCCTCAATGAACGACAAGTGCGCCGGTGGCACGGGTGCCGTAATCGACAAGATCAATGCAAAGCTGAAAATTCCCGCGCAGGAGCTCTGCGAACAGGGGTACCGCGGGATCAAGCTCCACAAGGTTGCTGGTAAGTGCGGGGTATTCGCTGAGACCGACATCAATGGCCTGCAAAAAGTCGGCACGCCGTCGGACGAGTTGATGGCCTCACTCTTCGAAGCGATCGTCCTCCAGAACCTGAGTGTGCTTACGCGCGGCCACACATTGAAACCACACGTATTGCTGCTCGGCGGGCCGAATTCCTTCATCCGCGGTATGCGCGAAGCGTGGCAAGCGAACATTCCTCGCATGTGGGAAGAGCGCAAAGTGGCGATTCCAGAGGGTGCCAAGCCCGACGAACTGATCAAGGTTCCGCAAAACGCTCAGTATTTCGCGGCCCTGGGTGCCATCGAGTTCGGCAAAGGGGAAGAGGAATGCATCGGGTGCTATCGCGGCATTGACCAGCTCGTGCACTACATCGAGTTCGGGCGCCAGGAGGAAAAAGCCAAGTCAGGTGCGGGCGGCCTGGTGAAAGACCGTGCCGACCTCGATGTCTTCAAAGAGACCTTCAAGCGCAAGAAGTTCACCCCCGCCGCTTTCCAGAAGGGAAGCACGGTAGGAGGCTTCATCGGCATTGACGGTGGATCCACCTCCACCAAGGCTGTGTTGCTGGACGAGCATGGAAATATCCTCTGCAAGACTTACCAGCTCTCGAACGGCAATCCGATCCAGGACACGATTGACATGTTCGAGAACCTACGCGGACAGGTCGAAAAGCAGAACGCCAAGATGGAAGTACTGGGCGTCGGCACAACGGGGTATGCGAAAGACATCCTGAAAGACGTGTTGAAAGCGGACGTTGCCCTAGTAGAGACAGTTGCGCACACCGAGTCAGCGCTCAAGTTCTACGAAGATCCGCACGTCATCATTGACGTCGGCGGCCAGGACATCAAGCTGATCATCCTGCACAACGGTCGTGTGAAAGATTTCAAGCTCAACACGCAGTGCTCAGCCGGGAACGGATACTTTCTGCAGTCGACCGCGGAAGGCTTCGGATTGCGCGTTGAAGATTATGCGGAACTCGCATTCTCGGCCCAGGCGATGCCGGTGTTTGGCTACGGTTGCGCGGTGTTCATGCAGTCGGACATCGTCAACTTCCAACGGCAGGGTTGGAGAGCGGAAGAAATTCTGGCTGGCCTTGCGGCTGTACTGCCGAAGAACGTGTTTCTCTATGTCGCCAGCATCCCGAATCTGGCGGCGCTCGGCAGCCGTTTCGTTCTGCAAGGCGGGACGCAAAACAATCTTGCTGTGGTGAAGGCTGAGGTCGATTTCATTCACAACAGCTTCCGTGCGGCCGGGAAAAAGCCCGAGATCATCGTGCACGAGCATTGTGGCGAGTCAGGGGCCATTGGAGCCGCTCAGGAGTCGTTGCGCTTGTGGCGCAACGGCAAAGAGACGACTTTCCTTGGCCTCGATGCGGTTCGCCATATCGAATACCGCACCACGCGCAACGAAGCGACGCGCTGCAATTTCTGTAAGAACAATTGCTTACGCACCTTCATCGACATCAAAACAGCGAGCGCTCCCGAACCACCTAAGAACTTCGTTCCTATCGCCAAAGTTAAAGTCAGTAAAGTGCCGCTGCAGGAAGGCGAGCAACGGTTGATTATTGCTACCTGCGAAAAGGGAACGGTTGAAGACGTCAACGACATGAAGGAGATCAAAGCGGGCCTCGATCAGATACGTGACGCCCATCCGAACCTGGTCGATATCGCCAGCAAGGAAGTGTTCCGTCCCCGAACTCCGAAGAGCGTGGCCGATCCGATTCCGACGCGCGCCTGGACGAAATCAGCAAAAGAACGAATTGCCGCTATGCAAGGCCGCAAGGCGCTCCGGATCGGAATACCGCGCGTGCTGAACGCATATGCGTATGCGCCGCTCTTCAATGCTTACTTGTGCAGCCTCGGGGTCGAACCTGAAAACGTCATCTACTCCGATTACACGTCGCCTGAGCTCTACCGGGCAGGTGCCAGTCGCGGCGCCATCGATCCTTGCTTCCCGGCAAAGATTGGCATTTCGCATGTTTATAACCTGATTCAGGAAAAGCATCGAAAGAAACCGCTCAACGTCATTTTCTTCCCGATGTATGACGTGCTGCATTCGCCGCTGGTGAAAATCGTGGGCATGAATGCTTGCCCAACCGTCACCGCCACGCCCGAGACCGTTAAGGCAGCATTTACCAAGGAAAATGACGTTTTCACCGAGCACGGTGTCAACTACGTGAATCCGATCCTGAACTTTTCCGATCGCAAGTTGTTTGCGTACCAGATGTTCAAGGCATGGGAGTCAATTCTCGGCCTCTCACAAGAAGAGAATGACCGTGCCGTCGAGGCGGGTTTCCAGGCACTGAAGGATTATGAAACCAGCATTCGCCGGAAAGCCCGGCAGGTGCTGGATCAACTTGAGGCAGAAGATCGCATTGGCATCGTGATGCTCGGTCGTGTCTATCACCATGATCCCGGCCTGAACCACGAAATCCTGGAAGAATTCCAGAAGCTCGGCTATCCGATTTTCTCGCAGAACACATTGCCTCTTGACGAGGATATGCTCGAGCGTCTGTTTGGCGAGGAAGTTCGGGCGGGTGTGATCAGCAGCCCACTCGAAATCACCGATGCATGGAAGAATTCATATTCTTGCAGCACGAACCACAAAGTTTGGGCGGCCAAGTTTACGGCGCGGCATCCCAATCTGGTGGCGCTTGAGATTTCCAGCTTCAAATGCGGTCATGATGCTCCAATCTACGGTGTGATCGAGGGCATTATCGAAAAGTCAGGTACCCCGTATTTCTGCTTCAAGGACCTGGACGAGAACAAGCCGTCCGGTTCCATCAGGATTCGTGTCGAAACGATTGACTACTTCCTGCGCCGCTACCGCGAGGAAATTGTCCGCCGCCGCAAGGCCGAGGAAGATATCGAAGCCCAGCTGGCGCAGCTGGAGAAGGAATTAGCCGGGCAGTCGGAGATGAACCCGGAAGCGGAAGCAATTGGGGCCGACTAGAGCATAACTGACCCGCAATCCAACAAGTCAGAGCCGCCTCCACAGAGGCGGCTTTTTTGCGTCACTTTGGTAACGCGTCTCACGTTACTTGTGCGGCACGATTTTCACAGCCTTCTACCCGAATTGCGAAAAATGTCTCTAAAATGGAACTGTCCCCCCTGACAAAGAAAGCTACAATTAGGGCGCTAATCCCCTAATCGGAGGTTGCTGTGAAGCGTAGGCATCCGTATGGTGCTTTTGCGGTTCAGTGGGCAGTCTTGTCGATTCTGGTCACTGCGGGCTTCGCCCAGCAGGCCACCAATCCTTTTCGCATCGGCGTTCCTCAAGACTGGACGCAACACCACTTGGTTTTCAGCAGCGATTCGCTGCAACGGCATCCCGAGCTGGCTAATCAGGAGCCGCGGGTCGTTTTTAACGGGCTCCAGCGGTGGCAGATTGGACGGGCGAATCTAAACAATTCAAGCATCGCGGCCGCGCCGGCTCCTCAACGGGATTGGAACGTGACCCTGGGCAATCGTCTCGCCGCAAACATGTTTCCTGCAAAGTACTCTTTCGATCCCTCGCAGGCACCGAGCTGCACGAATGACTATGTGGCTTTTGCGCTGAACGTCGCCGGTATCACAAACGGCCGCGCCAATCTGGTCGGGTTCAACAATCTTTACGTAGGTCCGGGCGGATTTTGCGGCACCGGCCCACAGCCGAACACCCTTTTCGCCTACAACGTAAGCACCATAGCCGCAGGCAGAATCGCCACCTCACCCGTTCTGTCGGCTGACGGCCAGAAGATTGCCCTCGTCGAAACAGGCTCTGGCTCCGCCGTGTTTCACGTTGTCACGTGGGCCGCAGGCGCGGGGACGATCACCCACTCCGTCGTCCCGGCTTCCATGACTACGCTGACATACTCAAATGCGGCTCCCAACACGCGGTCATCACCATGGGTGGATTACGCCAGCGATGTCGCTTACGTTGGTGCGGATGATGGCAATCTCTATAAGATTACCGGGGTGTTCAAAGGTACTCCTGCGTTAGCCGGGGGTGTGTGGCCGGTCGCCGTGAGTCCGGGAACACGCCTGACAGCTCCAGTGCTCGACAATCGCCTTGGTCTCGTTATGGTGGGGAGTCAGAACGGTACCTTGTATTCCGTGGATACTGCCTCCGGTACGGTGAAGTCGCTGGTCATTGGCCGAAGCGGCGCGCGGAATCCGGGCATCTTGGCACCGCCAATCGTGGATGTCGGCAATGGGACGACTTTCGTGGTGAGCTCCAACAATGGCACTTCGGCTGTGTTTGTTCAGGTCGATACAGCTACCATGACCGTAATGCGGAGCAATGCGATTGGGATTGGTTCGAAGTCGGGTACGACCATCAATCTCTACGAGCCTGCATTCAGCAACAGCTACTTCACAAACCCCGCCACCGGTCTCACACGTCTCTGTGGTACCGGCACTGGAGCCGATATTTCTCCGTGGCAGTATGCATTTGGGTTCACTTTGACGGGCGGCAGATATGTCATGAATGCTGCTCCTGCTTCATCGAGCCAGCTTGTGAACTCGCAAAACGCCCGTTGCACTGGCTGGACGGAGTTCTTCAATCCCAACGTCGGCGCTGGGGGCACTGACTTCTTCTTCTTCGGTCTGACGGCTGACTGCACCGGCACGGGAACCTCTGGTTGCGTGATCGCGCGCAACGCCGATGGTTCTCTGACCATTGCGAATGTAGCAGGCGGACCGAGCGGGATTGTGGTCGACAATTTCAGGCCCGAAGGACAGGCATCCAGCATTTACTTTATGGGATTAGCCGCGCCGAACACGGCCTACAAGTTCACACAAAACGGACTGCAGTAAGTATATCGACAGAGGAAAAAGCCCTGCTTGGAGAATATCCAGCAGGGCTTCCTCATCTGCAGGCAATCATCGAGGGAACTAATCGTTATTGATCTGCCAGCCTTTTTCGCTCTTCACGAGCGAAATTGCTACGCGAGTCGGTGCAGCGTGATAGAAGTTCGCGCCGTACTTGTCGATGAGAGTGGAGCGTTCCCACGTATTGAACGCCTTCACATTCGGTCCCGACGCGTCAAACATGTCGCCAGCTTTGGTAGTTTCCCACTTCCACGCATACTCGACGGTTGCCAGCGAAGGATTGGTCATTGTGATCTTTCCAATGGAGACGAGTTTTCGCTGCGCCAGCGGAATGGAATAGTTGTCGTAGCCATCCTTGTCCTTCTCTTGCTTCACACCTTGGATCTCGGCGAGAAATGCCTTGCCGGCCGGAGTCAGCGAAACCGGCGTCCTGTCGCGCCTTTCCTTTCCCACCGTGATGTAACCAGCCCTCTCCAGCAGGCGATAATGCGGATCGCGAGGCCCCACATCAGGATTGGCTTTGATCGTTCCCGTCACAATGTGGAGCATTACGGGACCCTGGTTTTCAACAATATTCTGGATGATCGGCGTAGCTTCGGCTGCGGTGAGAATTTTCCTGCTCTGCAGGACGAAATAAAGCGATACCCCTACCACGGCGATAATCAGCGCCACGATCAGCAGTAACGGAACAATCGAAGATTCCTTCTTTTCCATCTCAATCTCTTGCTCAAACATGGCATCCTCCACGCATTCCGGGCTTCCTCCGGCAGAACCACGTCTTCGATTTCCATTCTGCGCTCTTAGTCCCCATCGCCCTGTGATGTAGCTCACACGGCGGTGTTGGAAGCATCACGTTTCGAATAGGCAAGGGGAGGACGATCGGCGTGCAATGTGTTTCACCGTCCCTCATGGACTGCTTAGTAATAGCTGCGTATCTGCTTCATATTTAATAAGTTAATTTCTGTACGAGCTGGAATGCGAATTGCCCCTTGGAGCGTGAACATCGGGCCACGATAGATGACCAGAACTCGGGCGATGGCGGCAACAGCAGTATGGGTCTCGGTATTTGCGGTGATAGCCGGTTGGTGCACTACGACGCGTCCGGTATGGCTGGAACTCGATCGCAAAGTGCTGGTTGAGCGCGAATCCAGATTACGTCACGTGCCTGTTCATGCTTCGGAGTTTTCTCCGCTGTCTGCCCCCCTTGCCTTGCCGCGCTGCGGAATGAGCCGTCCTCCGGAGGCCTTGGTGACTCCCGACCCGCTGCTCGAAGTCGAGAACGAGGACTTGCGGGTGCGCGTGAGCTTCATCGTCGGTTCCGATGGGCGCGTCTATAGCCCCTTTATCCTCGATAGCGGTGGTCCTTCGGAGGACCAGATCGTGCTCCATGTCGTGCGACGCTGGCGCTATCGTCCGGCGCTCTGCAATGGTGTGCCTACCGATTCGGAGGCGCGTGTTGTGTTCAGCAATCACTGAGTTTGGATTTAAACCTGACGCGAAGACTTCAACTGTCTGGAACCTGTTCACATATGCACAAATGGTTCGACATTTTAGGACGCCCGAGCACGACGCCGGTTGACCGATCTCCTACAATGGAATGGGATGAGGATTTTGTGAGTTCCGATAAGCCAACTACTCCCGACCCCGCCGAGCAGCCGAACGCTGTGGGCGAGAATGCGGATCTCGACAAATTCTTTCACCGGATGCCATCGAACCTGCGCTGGCCCAAGCCGAATGCCGAGGCCGTGGCTGCTGCCATGGATGCGATTCAGCGGCTGTCTGGGGGCGGAGATCTCGACGAGGTGACCGCGCCCCTTCTGGAAGGCTTAGCGGCCACCAACAACGGCTGCGCAGCTTGCGGACAACCCCTGGGTGAAGGGATGCGTTTCTGCGGGCATTGTGGTGCCCCTATCGAGAGCAATTCGGATCAGTCCCAGGCCCCGGTCTCCGGCCAGCATCACGTTCACCATCACTACCATCATTTTGTCCCCGCCCAAGGCGCGGGTCCTCTTTGGCCAGCCAATGAGGGCGCCGCAGCGTCCGCTATGCCTGCTGCGCGCGTTCCCGGCCCAGTTGCAAAAAGCGCCACCGGCAGCCGCGCCGAGCTTGCGGCGCGCCAGTTGGTGCAGGATTGGGCGGCCGCCTGCAACACTAAGAATCTTGACGACCTGCTGGAACTCTATGTGCCGGACGCGACACTCATTCGCTCTAACATTCCTCCGGTGCGAAGCCTGGCCGCGATTCGCGAATTTCTCTTCTCGCTTCTCGAAGCTGGCTTAGGCGACGTAGAAATGGAGTCTCTTCGGAGCGAAATTCAGGGCGAAATTGCGCTCGAAATCGGGCGTTGCAAGATGCTAGTTCCGGTCGCCATGGGCAAACGCCGCGAAGAGCGTGGGAAGTATGTTCTTGTCTTGCTTCGCCAGCCTGCCGGTACATGGAAGATTCTCGTGGACTGCTGGTCGAGCGACCTGGCCGTGAGCGCGCCTTCCCCGGCTGATGCGGTTCGCCGACCTGCAGATCCGGCGAGTGCGACTCGCAAGCCGCGTTAAGTGCTCTTGTCCGTCCAGACATCCCATGTGACGAGGCCAGCTTCATCGTCGCTCAATGGGCGACCCGCCAACTTGAGAGCTAGCTTGATCTGGCCGTGATGGTATCCCTCGTGCCATATCATCTGCTGGAGCATGAGAATTGGATGGTCGTAGTGACAGTTCATCTCTTGCCCTGAATTTAGCCTGCTTTTCACCGCATCCGCTACGACCTTGGCACTCTCGTTGAGCATCTCTGTGATACGGTTTCGGTCGCGCTCATTCCGCCATTCTTGATCGGGCACCTTTATCGCAAACTCCGGTGCATCCTCCGAGACGAACACAAGCCGTACATAGTGGATATGGGTGAACAACTCCGCAATCGATGGGCTACCCTCCTTCGGCCGAATCTCCAACACATCTTCCGGGAGGATGCGAAGCAGGTTAACCAGAATCTTGTTGTTTCGTTCCCAGGAGTCCAGCAATGCGTGTAGCAAGCTTTGATCTTGTGCGCGCGACATTATGAGTGCCTCTTAGCTGAAGAAATGACGAAGGGTTTTCATGCTGACACTCGATCGTCTACTGGGTCAAGCTGGAGTGGACACGGGGATGTGTCTCGGAGGATCGTACGAAGCTTTACGGAACTGACGCAAACAAAAGCCCCGATCCAGGATCGTCGATCCAAAGATCGGGGCTGCTGGGTTAGTTTGGTTGTGTGCCGCTAGTAGGTGCGCGTTGTAAACAGCTGCCGGTAACTCAGGTTGTCCACGTCTCGGAACAATGGCGTCCCCGGTGGCAAACCTCCCGGCAAGGCAAAGTCCGAATCGAAGCTGTAATTACGCGTCGGCGGCGAGTACACGGTGGTGCAGCACTTGAAAGCGCCGGTAAGGTAGGTCGAGTAGTACAAACTTACCAGCGAGCCTTTGTACCACAACGTCTGACCGCCCCAGTTCTCCAAGTAGCGGAGGAAATTGTGCACACCGCCATCAGTGCCATAGTCGTTCGCGACGCCGTTCCATCCTGGTTGCGGGAAGTTCATGTTCTTTCCACCCGCGATCGCAACGCGGTACCAGGTGTTGGTTGCGGGCCGGTTCGCGGGGTTGGTGGTTGACGCCGTGGTCATGCTGATGCGATCCGACCAGTTGTTGGAAAGGAACGTCACCGAGTCAGAGATCACCGCCGCTGCCGCGTGCTTGGTATTGTCATCGGCGCCACCACCCCATGCCGGATCGGTAGCGTCGGAGTTGTAGTTACCTTGAATGTAGACGGGGTTCTCCGAAGCCACGGTAAATCCGCCGGTCGGCGGGTTGGTGTCCCAACGAATCGGCACGTTGCCGTATCCACCATCCACCAGTTTGAGCACGTGTCGCGCTCCACTGACCCAGTTCTTTCGACCAGTGGATGCGCAGCTGGTGATGCGTGGACTGTTGACTGTCGTAGCGTATGGGTCCGGTGCTGCCGTGGAATTGATACTCGCGTTAATGTTCACCGCTGCGCTGTTCCAGAAGCCCAGGCCAACGTTCTTGCCACCGAAGTTGTCCAGAAGGTTGTTCTGATTGACGTCTTCCGCGGAGTATTGTTTTCCGGGCGCAATCGGATCCAGCCTGCCGTCTGGAGTACCGGCGGCGGTCCCGGCGTTGATCGAGTCTTCAAAACCCGAATCGCCGCTCTTTGCACCGCCTTTATTGGGATTGGGCAGCATTCCGCGTCGATCGGAGAAGTAAAGCACCCAACCGTTCTGGGTCGCATAATCGGCGCTTCTTCCGCTTGCGCCAATTGTGCCATTCAGCCATTTCTTAAGGTTGCCTACATCGATTTCGACAGCGTTCATCATGCCCGCCGCCGTGCAGGTGTTGTTATTCAGATTGTTGTCGCGTACTTCGCCTTCACGGGCATCGTAGAAATTGATGGGATACCAGTTGAACATGCTGTTGCTTTGCGTCGCAGTTCCTGCACTGGTAAGACCGTAGTATGGACTGGTGCTGGTATTCGCGGCACCGTTCGTCGCTACCGAATCGCTCACGACCTCGGGCGGGCGACCGTATTTCCAAGCTGTACAAACGGCTCCTGTAACTGTGGTGCAAGCCGGTGCCAGTCCAACCCGATCATCGACGCCGTCACCATTGCGATCAGCCGGCTGCTGCAGAACGATGATCGCATTCGGGTTCACGTTGTTGGGAGCGGCCGAGGTCGGAGCATTCACGCCGCGGGCAAAGCCCAGGCCGAGCCATTCCCGGGTGACAGGGTGCCAGACAGCGTTGCGGTCTTTGTACTCAACTCGCAACCATCCATCGATCAGGTTCCACGTGGCGGCGTTTGCCGCCAGCGGAAATGGCTGTGCGGCGGCTGCCAGGTAATAGGTATTCAAAGCTGGCGCCACGGCGCAGGCTGCCGGCGGCGCGGCTACGTTGCTCGGTGGGCAGAGCGCAAACGCCGGCACGCCACCGCCCGGATTCGCAAGCAACGGAGCATTCGCAGGCACCACGTTGTCACCCACAGGGTGAGCGGCCGGAACAAAGGACCAGTCGCCGCCGATCGCTTTCGGCGCCAGGTTGGTTCCGCAGTTCGTTCCGTTGCATGCAGTCTCATCGGGCAAGGCCTGCGTGCTCGCCGCGAAATACGTGTTGTAACTGAAGCCGCCCGGGGCTGCCGGAATCACACCACCGGGGAAGGCCGCTCCCGCCAACGAAGTCGAAATACCGTACTGATTACTACCCGGCACATTGGCTAACCGGACGTTATCCGCATCGCCCGCGCCGCCCGGCAGTTCGGCCGGATCGTCCGACAGCAGCACGTGAATCTGCGCCATGTTGTACTCGCGAGATTGTCCGAGCGATGAGCCAGGAGCTTCGCCAACCGGAGGCCGGCGGATGATTTCATAGGCGAAGAGTGTGCCACTCACAAACGGAAGTTGGAGCTTTTTTGCTCCGGTCCCGCCCGTGTTTCCATAATTGCCGTCGATCACCTTTCCGTTGTAGTTGCTGAGGGAGATCGTGGGCCACCCGCTGTTCTGTGAAGACTGCGCAGGGTTCCCGCCCGCACCTGTCACACTGCCTTCAGTCAACGCGAGAGCCCGGCAAGCAGGCTTGGCGCCATCGCAGCCCTGCGCTGCGGTTGGAATCAGGACGGTGCCAGTGTAGTTGGTACCGGTTGGGAAGCCGTTGGCTAGCTGAGCTCGCACAACGTTTCCATAAGCCGTCAACTTGTCATGAAACGTGAGCGTGCTGCCTCCGCCAACTTCCGGATAAAGGTCGCCATTGGTGTGAACTCGTCCGGCGAAATCGAAATTAGGACCGCTGAAGAACGAGCAATCGTTGTCGCAGAAGATACCGAACTGGAAAACGGGAATGAGCGCGACCTGCGCAGTGCGCATCATGCTGACTTCCTGGCCGCCGGCTTCCGCTGCGGTGGCAACCATGTTCACCGGGATCAACTGTGCCCACAGGCCCTGGTTCGGTCCGGACTGAATCTGTCCGAAAGACGCTTGCAATGGTGAGCTGCAACCCGACTGCGGGGTAACGGAGTAATCTTTCCATGTCACGCCCGCGATCACGGGCTGGTGCGAACTGAGAGCACAAATGTCACTCGCCTGCGGCGATTGCGCGTTCTGAAACGCGGCCGCCAGATCGGCGGTCATCTGCTCGATGCCGCCTTCAGCGTTGTGATATGCGAGGTTGTTCTGCAGGTCCACACCTCCGACTTTACCTTCGGTGTTGACCATCATCATCAATCCGATCGCGATGCCCGACAGCAACAGCAACATCAATAGAGATGCGATCAGCGTGAATCCTCGTGAATGACGTTTCGTGCCCATCATCGTGTAGCTCCTGTGGTTCCCACTCGCCCGTCCGCCCGTCTCCTAGTCATTGACTCAGCGGATAGCTGTTGTTGAATGTAAGATCCCGGGTGCTGACCGAAGTCTGCAGGTCCATCCCCTCATACCCCTTCACACCGTGCAAAGTACTGCGCAGGCTCATGTGGCGAATGTTGGCTTTCGTAATCTGGTTCGGAGTAAGCCCTTGCGAGGCTCCTCCGTCCGATTGATTCGTTAAGACCTGGCCGGTATTGAAGTTGTAAAGGTCGTAGCTGAACTGCAGATAGGTAATGCCCTCCACAACCGGAACCGGCGAGTGTCCGCTCACTTGCCGCATCATGCGTGGGGGATTGACGGTGTTATCGATGTAATACGAAATAACAAAAATCCGGTTTCCGAATCCGGTGGCTCCAATCACGTTGCCGAGGCTGCCTGCGGCGGCCGCAGGCTGATTCATGCGCAGCGGATCACCCGTCGCGAACGCGACGTCATAGGTGCGCGGATTGTTCGCAACCAGCGTGACATTCGTGACTTCACCGATCACGGAAGATGTAGGGGCACCCACTCCGCCCAACGTCACCTGCAACAGCACGAGATCGCCGGGGGTTAGTCCCACGGTTGGATCGTTGATCGCCTGTGGCTGAAGGAGCGGTGGCGGAATTACGCAGTTTGCAGGACGCGGGGCAGTCTGCTCCAGGAATCTCACAGCCGTCCCGCCAGGACGGACCGTAGCCGTATAACAATTCAGCAGAAAACTCGTATCGGAGTTCGCCACCGTTACAACGTCAGTTGCCCCCTGAGAGGCGTTCAACGTCGGGCCGAATCTCCAACCCGGAATCAGTCCGTACAAGTACGGCACAATGTTGCCGCTGGCCACATCAAGCTGAGTCGGATACGCGACCGCGCCGCCATTGATGTAGCACCGGGGCGTTTGGTCGCAGCCATAGACTGGCACTTGCGTGCCCGGGCCTGAAGGCAATGCGATCTGGACATTATTGCCCAGGCCCGCCCCCGCCAGGCTGATGTCCTTGGTCAGCATGTTGGAGGCAGCGCGAAAGTCCTGCTGCAACTCAGCTCGCTGCGATACCGACCAGGTGGCCGTTAGCGCCTTCGAGTAGAGTTGCACGGCTGCCGCGAGCACAATCGTGCCCAGCGCCATGGCGATCGTGACTTCCAGCAAACTGAAGCCGTATTGACGAGTGACGGATCTGTGCCGCATATCTCCTCTTTCACCGGTACTGCGAAATCAGGGAATTGAGCACGTAAGTTTTGGGGGCACGGCTGCCGGGGGTGGTGTATCGAACGGTGACGTTGATGGAGCGCAACGTGGCAACAATCTGACCGTTGTTGTCGACCACCGGCAGAATCTGGATTTGTCTCTGGTAGCCGTTCAGGGGAATCTGAACGTCGTCCGCAGTTCCGTAAATTCCATCGGGTCCCGGCCCCACCAGGGTTTGCAAAGTTCCTGTGGTGATGTCATCGGCCGTACCTGAAATGCCGTCCGCTCCGGGCTGATAGATCGACTGATATCCGTCGAGGAACAGACCACCGTTGCTGACGTTCTGGATCGACGACCATGCAAGCTGCGCGGTGTTGCGCGCGGTGACAATGCTTTCCAGGGCTTCATTCGCCAGCTGCTTGGCGATCATATCTTCTTGCGTGCCCTGCGTGGTCGCGATCGCAAGCCCAAACACTCCCAGAAGGCTGACCAGTGCGATCGTGAGCACCGCCATCGAAATCACGACTTCCAGGAGGGAGAAGCCATGCTGCCTGCTCGCATTTTTCCTGCGGCTGCCTATTGCCGTTGCCAAGTAGCACCTCCTGAGTTGTACAAGCGCCATCCGCGGACCCGACCAGTAGCGCCCCACAAGGTGATCGCACGCGAGCTGTACAAATCACCCGGTCGCGCGATGTATACGACTCCGTTATTCACATTTCCTGTGCATTGAGGAGAGTCCTGCGCCGAACCATCCGGACAGAAATAGAGGACGTTCGCCCCGCCTACTCCCACTCCTTGGCCCGTGTACCCGAAATCAACCGCATTCGCTCCGGTTCCGAACCGGTCGGGCACGAACAAATTGTTAGTCGGAATGCCCGGCTCGTTATCCAATCGCACATCGTTCGGAAGTGAGAATGTTGTTGGAGCTAATGCGCCTTGAAATCCTGCGAACGTGGGTTCGATTCGGATCGTATGCGGAACGGCCCCGGTATTGAAGGTCACTGTGTAGGCGGCGCGTTGAGCTATAGCGTTATCGCGTGCTTGGCGCATCGCCGACAGTACGATGTTGTAGGAGTTGGTGACACGTTGTTGCTTCAGTACCGGCTGCAGGCTTATGAACGTTACCGAAGCGGCCACGATAGCGATTGCCATCACCATGACCATTTCCAGCAAGCTGAAGCCGCTTTGCCGGCGCTTCGCATGGGGCAAACTTGTTTCAATCCTTGTCATAACGTTGGCCGGAAACCCCAGGCTCCTCTGCCCTGACGAATGCTTTTCAGCCGAATACACGGCGAGGTCCCCGCAGGAACCACATCCGCACACCTCGGCTGAATATGCTGATGTTAGGAACACTAGTGTGGTGCGTCAAAGTACCGGGGTACACAGCACCTATGAACAATGGTCCTTAGTGATGTAATCGAAGGATGGTTACAAAAGTTTAGACACCGGCAGCCTGGGCGCTCTTACGCGTGCTGGGAACATACGCGCACGAACGGAAATCGTAGTGCTCGGCAAGACATTCGCCGCACAAATGAATTTGGTGCACACGGCATTGGATCACCGGCTCATTCGTGCCGCAGCGGTCACACTTGGACTTGCGGGATCGCTTTGGCGCTGGCGTGGACGCGGCAGCGGTGGACTGGTCGCTGAGCCCGCGGGCCTTCACGTAGAAACCAACGGCGGCGGTGAGTGCTCCGAAAGCGAAGATTGCCAGTCCGGCCGCGAGCATCGTCTGATCAGGATTGTCACCAAAAGCAGCGGGCAGGAAGCAGAGGCCGACGAAGACAATGAAACATCCGCAGACAATCAGCCACATTCCGGTTTTCTTCGTCATCGCGGATTTATCTGATGTGGGAACCAAGGTTGCGCCACATTCCTGAATGCAGGGTCAGCTTATACTCCGCTCGGGTGAAACTCCAGATGACTAAAGTCAGCTTGTGACAGTGGTAACTTGTCGCAGGAACTGTGCCGCTCCTAGGATGCTCACATCATGGATTTGCGCGTCCTCCTGGTGTGCTCCGATCAAGATTCGGCCGGTGTCCTGACTCGCATTCTTCCCGAAATGGGGATCGAGCCCGAGCGTACTACGTCCACCAGTGACGGCCTGCAGCGATTGGAGCAAGATCACTTCGATGCCGTGATTCTCGATTACCATGCGGACGAGAATTCACAGGAATTCCTCTCGAAGCTGCGGAACTCAGGCAAAAATCGCGCCGCGTTGCTGATTGCGATTGTGGATGGCGAGTTGAGCGCTCGTCCGCTATTCGGGCTCGGAGCCAACTTTGTTTTGTACCGGCCTTTGTCGCCAGAGCGTACGCGCCTTAGCTTGCGTGCTGCCCGCGGCCTGATGCGTCGTGAACGACGACGTACTCCGCGGATTCCGATCAATGCGAACGTCAGCTTTGATTATCCTGGAGCCGAAGACCAGCCTGCAACGTTGATCGATTTGAGCGACGGCGGAACTGCTATGCAGAGTACCCGGCGCGTTCCGCCTGCCTGCAAGATGTATTTTCAGTTTGCTTTGCCCGGACAACAGCAACTCGTGCGTCTCTCCGGAGAAGTAGCCTGGCAAGACTCCAGCGGACGAACGGGAATTCGCTTTGTCGATGTGCCGCAGGCGTCCCGTCGCCTCATGCACGGTTGGCTCTTGCAGAACAGTTTCCGGCAGTCCAAAAGTCAGCCCGTGCCAAGACCTCCCGTTCCAGATCAGGCAGATGCTTCTCCGAAACGCGAGTCGCAAAATGTGACTTTGCCTGTCAATGCCGGCAATCGGCGCGGCGAACGTCGACTAGCCTGCCGGCTTGGCGCAGAAGTTTACCGCCTGGGCAGCAATGTTCCCAATCGCTGCACGCTCTCCGATGTCAGCGAAGGAGGCTGCTATGTCGAAATGCCTTCGCCTCTCACCGGTCAAACCGGAATTGAGATCGTGGTTCGCACGAAAGATATGAAGGTGAAAATTCGCGGGCAAATTCAGGCCGTGCATCCCGGCTTCGGTATGGGCGTGCGATTCAACTTTCGGGATGACGCCGAGAAGGAAGAAGTCCTTCGTTTGCTTGCGATCCTTGCCGCCGGACCAACGCTCGACGAATTGCCGCGCTAGGCCGTCGCTTCTCTCTGAGAAGCCATAGCCTTCTGGAAGTAATCCAGCGACAATCTCAGGCCAGTCTCGAGATCTATCCTTGGCTCCCAGCCCAGCAGGCGACGAGCCTTGGAAATGTCTGGGCGCCTTTGTTTGGGATCATCCTGCGGGAGCGAACGGAAATCAATCTTGCTTTTAGACCCAGTTACTGCAATCACACGCTGCGCGCACTCCAAAATAGTGAACTCGGTGGGGTTCCCGATATTTACGGGTTCGTGTTCAGTTGAACGCGCGAGACGTAGAATGCCGTCGATCTCATCGCTCACGTAGCAGAAGCTCCGCGTCTGGCTGCCATCACCGTAGACGGTCAGGTTTTCTCCCCGCAACGCCTGGCACATGAAATTCGGGATCACGCGCCCGTCATTGAGTTGCATACGCGGACCATAAGTGTTGAAGATGCGTAAAATCCGGGTATCCACCTTGTAGTAACGGTGATGCGCCATTGTCACCGCTTCAGAAAAACGCTTCGCCTCGTCATAAACTGATCGCGGTCCAATCGGATTCACGTTTCCCCAATACGTTTCGGTCTGCGGATGCACCGCTGGATCGCCGTAACATTCCGACGTCGAAGCCATCATGAACTTCGCGTCGTACTTGCGCGCGATTGCGAGTGCCTCAAAGGTTCCGTAAGAGCCCACCCGCAACGTTTCGATTCCGTGCTCGGAGTAATCGACGGGACTGGCTGGACTTGCAAAGTGGAATACGTAGTCTATCGACCCGCAGTCGAATGGAGTGCTGACATTCTGTTGCAGGAATTCGAAACGTGAATCTTTGCGCAGATGGTCGATGTTCGTCAGTCTGCCAGTAAGCAGGTTATCGGCCGCGATGACCGCGTAGCCCTCGGCGAGCAATGCGTCGCAAAGATGTGATCCCAGGAAACCGGCCCCTCCGGTTACCAGCGCACGTAGTTGTCTCATCTTTTAGGACTGCCCTGTCTTTCCCGGGCGTCGGATTCCCGCGGGCAAGTCTTCCGCTCGCACCTCAGGACGCCCCACGCTATAGTACGTGAAACCGTGGGAGGCCATAACGGAAGGGTCGTACAGGTTGCGTCCGTCAATCACAATCGGATATTTCAACAGCTTGCGCAATCGCGGGAGGTCGAGTGCTGCGAACTCCTCCCACTCCGTCAGAATTAGCAATGCATCGGCGCCGCTGGCCGCTTCGTAGGCGTCAAGGGTGAATTCGACATTCGAGTTCAAAAGCTCCCTCGCTCGTTCGATCGCCGCCGGATCGTAAGCCGAGATGCGGCATCCTTCGCGGAGCAGATCACGGATCAAAAACATCGCGGGCGACTCCCGAATGTCGTCCGTGCCGCCCTTGAACGCCAAGCCCAGGACACCAAGTCGCTTTCCGCGCAACGTCCACAGAACGCCGCGCACCTTCCGCAGGAACCGCTGCCGCTGCTCGTCATTGATACGGATGACTTCATCGAGGAGTCGGAAATCGTATCCATTCTCACGGGCGACCGAACGAAACGCCATCAGATCTTTTGGGAAACACGATCCGCCATAGCCGATACCCGGATTCAGAAAGCGCGGCCCGATACGGGAGTCCGTACCTATTCCATCGCATACCTGCTGCACGTTCGCGCCTACCGATTCGCAGATCGAAGCTACAGCATTGATGAACGAGATCTTCATGGCCAGAAACGCATTCGATGCATGCTTGATAAGCTCCGCACTCTTGGTGCTGGTGACAATGAGACGCGGCGGTATCTGTGCCCAGTCTGGCCGTGGGATCGCATCCGGTCGCTTGTAGTAGGCAGCGGTCGTCAGCGGAGCGTAGACCTGACGCAGCATCTCCGCGCAACGCTCACTCTCGACTCCTACCACAATGCGATCCGGATATAAGAAGTCGGTGACTGCAGTTCCTTCGCGCAGAAATTCAGGATTCGACGCAACATCGAACATGGTGGAATCCGCGCCGTTACGCATCAGTATCGTGCGTACCCATTGGCTCGTGTAGACGGGCACTGTGCTTTTTTCGATGACCACTTTGTAGTCGGATTCGAGCGCGCCCGAGATTTCGCGCGCAACAGACTCGACATAGGACAGATCCGCGTCCCCAGTCTCCGTCGGCGGTGTCCCGACAGCAATGAAGACGGCATCGCTCCGCCGCGTCGCCTCTTGTAGATCTCCTGAGAACTTTATGCGCTGACCTCGGTGCCGGGCCAGCAACTCCGGAAGGAAACGTTCGTGAATCGGGACTATTCCTTTCTGGAGGTCGGCGAGTTTCCGTTCGTCGTTGTCTACCAGCACGACCTCATGACCCAGATCAGCGAAGCACGCCCCAGTTACCAGACCCACATAGCCGGACCCGACTACGGCAATGCGCATGCACCTACTCCTTGGTGGCCGCGTGGCGCGGACGATTTTCACTTACTCTAGCAGTATTCCCCGTATTGATGGCTGCTTTTAGTCGCATTGAACCTCCGTGTAGACGGGAATGGGAAGAGAAAGCTCACAAATCCCGGTGACGCAGGTCACAGCCCGCTTGTTTGCGCCGTCTCACAATCGCTCGCAGGAGGGACTTATGCCCATCCTGATGGTCGCACTCATCGCGCTGGGAGCTTTTGGACTCATCGGTCTGATGCTGGCGCTGGCGGTTACGCTCGAACAGAAAAAGGTTTCAAAGAACACCTCTGGTCCTGGCAAAGCAGCCTGAAAGATCTCGGGCGCCAATCGTCGACGCTGCGCTCGATCTGGGGCGGATGCCGCTTATGCACCACGTGAATCGCAGGTAGTAGATTGGGCTAGAAGTTTGTCTGCATTCGCAGCGCGAAGCTGCGCGGCGGAGCGATTGCATTTCCTGAGAACAACCCCGCGAAATCGATCAGGTTCAGGCGGTTGTTGAGGTTCTGTCCATCCGCCTGGAGGCGAACCGTCCAACGATCCTTTTGCCACACGATCGCACCCGCGGAAACGTCCACCGCCAGCGAGGGGCGCACGCGGCCCCGCTCAAAGTTCACCCGGTCTACGATCTCCTGTCCAAACTGTGCGACCGCTTCTTCCGGCGTGCCGTCAAATTCTACCGGCAGTCCGCTGCCATACTGCGCGCCGACGGCGACCCAGACTCTCGATAAGAGCTGGTACCGAAAGCGTGTCCTTACGGTATTGCGCTGATCTTGGGAAACCCAGAAGCGTCCGTTGCGGTCTTGCAGCGCCTCTTCAGCCTCACTTCCGAGGAAAAGTCCGCCGGTAACCGGGAGATAGGCGCTGCCGACGAGATAGGAGTAACTCACAAATCCAGTCAGCCGGCCCCATTGCGGAATCTCTACCTTTGCTTCGGCTCCATAGATCTTCGCCTTGCGGAAAGCGATTGGAAAGCTCACACCGGTGTCGAGAAGTTGGTCGTCGTCCGCGAAGTTGTCGACTCCTCGCTGGAAACCATTGAGGTCGAACCGCACTTTCTGAAGCAAACCCTTTGTAAACCCAACTTCGAAGTAGTTTCCAATCGAAGGCTTCACCCGAAGTCGCAATACTTGATCGCTGAGCGAAACCACAAGCGGTGAACTGGAGAGCAGGATATTCTCGAATGCCGGTGTTTGGAAAACGCGGTCATAGGAGGCATGCGCCAGCAGGTCCGCCTTCGCAAAGTACCGTGACACTCCGATCCTTGGACTGACTGCGTGCTGATTCACCAGAAGCTGATAGTGGTCATAACGAATGCCGGCGCTGACGTTCCAGTTGTCAGCGTGAAACCGATCTTGCACAAAAAACGATTGTTCCAGGTCCAGTCGACGATCGGAGAACGGAACCGGGAATGTTGGTGGAGTATCGGGCGGGAACTGTGATGGGTCAGTGATGAGGTATTGGAAGTCCTCTCGCAACCATGCCGCGTCTGACTCTACACCGGCTTTCCATTCGTGACGCCCACGATGCACCGAGATTGTGCCTTTGAAATATCCTTCGCGGAAGCCGCGATCTTGAAATGCCGCAACCGGAGTCGACTCGGGATTCGAGTTCAATGTTCCCGAGTTGTCTCGTACCATGCCTCGCAGATCGCCCACCACGTCCGTTGAAAAAACATGCTGGTACGACACGATGCCCATGGTCTCGAAATTGTCACGATTTTGACGCTGTCCGGCCTCTTGCTGAATGAGTTCGTTCGGAACATAAAAGCGTGAAAGCTCGTGACGCAGCTGGAGACTGATCCGGTCGTGATTCGTCAAATCCCGCTCGAAACTGGCTCCGAAGCTTCCGGTCGTGCCGGTATTGGTGAAATTCTCGACAACCGGCGGATTAAGATAACGGTCGGTGCGGGCGCCGTTTGCGCTGAAGCCGAAAACGCTCTTTCCTGCCGCGTATTGCATTGCGCCATAGCCGCCGGCAGTGTCAAAGCTTCCTCCAGAAAGATTCAATTCCCCGTGGAGGCCCTGTCTTACATTCCGAGCGGTGTTGACCTCGACAACTCCCCCCATCTTCCGGCCATACTCCGCGGGAATACCCGCGGTATAAACGCTCAGCGACTCGATGTCATCGACCGCGATTTCCGGGCCCGCGCCCGGAGATCGATCATCGGTCAGCGGGACGCCATCCACCACCAGCTGCGTCTGGTATTCCGATCCCCGCGGATGAAGCACTGCATTGCCCTCGTACAACCATCCAGGTTGTGAGTTCACCAGATCTTGGAGCGAGCGGCCGGGGAGCGACGTCGTGCGGTTTTCGATTGCCTCTTGCCCAACGCGATTCACCGATCCAGTTCGATCTGGATCGATCAAGGTCTCCACCCCCTCGACTTTTACCGAGGTGCTTACAGCTGCCAGTTGCAGGACAGCATGACGCTCGAACGGGACCGCGGATCGAATTTCCAGAGAATCAGTGAAAGGGGCAAAACCTTCGTGGCGGATTTCAAGTCGATAAAGCCCGAACGGCAAATGCTTCGCGACCAGATTTCCAGATTCGTCGGTTTGAAGGGTCTTTTGATACTGGTTAGCCTCACTCAGCAACTCGACCGTGCTAGCCAGGGCCAGTCCGTCAGGGTCGGTGACCTTCAGACGGAGTTCTCCGATATCACTTTGGGCGCAGAGCGGCATGCAACTGAGCACCGCGAAGCACAGTAATCGCAAACGCACTCTCATTTCCCCAAGCGTATGAAAGTTCCGCCGTTCATGCCAGTCACGGGAGGGAACCGCTGGTATCTATACCTATGATGCCTTGCGAGGTGGACTTGAGGAGAGAAAATCTTCCCCGCTACGCTCTGGACCCAAGCTTACCACGATCGCCAGGACGATAATGTTCACGATCTCGAAGCCTGCCAGAGCCCAGGAATAACCAAACTGATCGCGCAGCTTGTATTCGATGATATTGACCGGCGCTGCAATCAGCACCCCAAGTTGGTAGGCAAATCCTGGAAGAAGTCCGCGCACTGCAGGGGGAGACAATTCGTTCAAATGAGCGGGAATGATTCCCCACGCGCCTTGAACGCCCACCTGCATCAGGAACGCGCCAATAGCGACCGAGTGCAGACTTCCGCCGAACGCCCACAGGGGGATCGCGCATAGCGCGACGAATGTTGCGCTGACCAGACTCCGCCGTCGCCCGATTCGTTCCGAGAGGCGTCCAAATACCACTGCTCCAAGCAACGAGCCGATGTTGTAGAGAATAGCGATATTCGCGATGGTCGATGTCGAGAAGCCGTGAGTCGAAGCCAGAAAATGCGGATACAGATCCTGTGTTCCGTGAGAGAGGAAGTTCATCAACGCCATCATCACGACCATGAAGGCAGCAAGTGGCCAATGTAAAGCCGCCATCCGCACGATTGAGCGGAATTCGGGCATGCGATGTTGTTTCCACGCTTCTGACTCGTTGACCTTCAACCGGATGTAAAAGGCCAGCAACGCGGGAACTCCACCGACCCAGAACATGGCTCGCCAATTCCACGTCGGCAACACAGTTTTGGCAGCCACTGCAGCCAGCAGGTATCCGCAGGAATAACCGGCTTGCACAATACCTGAAATTGTCCCGCGCCACTTTGTCGGAACACTTTCCATTGCCAGTGACGAACCGACGCCCCACTCGCCGCCCATTCCTATTCCGTAGATCGTGCGGAGAACGAGAAACACTGTGTAATTGGGAGCAAAGCCGCACAGCAGTTCGACCACTGAAAAGAAAACCACATTGGCCATGAGCGGCGTGCGCCGCCCATAGCGGTCTGCTAACAAGCCGAACAGCAGGGCTCCCACCGGGCGCATGGCAAGGGTTGCGAATGTCGTGAAGATGATCTTCGACGGGGGCACGTGAAACTGCGCCGCTAATACATCGACCAGGAAAACCAGAACAAAGAAGTCAAACGCGTCCAGCGTCCAGCCGAGGAAACTTGCGCTGACCGCGTGCCACTGCTGAGAAGTAAGCGCGACCCTCGAGGTCGAATCTGCAGTCATCGGGATGATTGAGGTTCGGCCTGCATTTTATGGGTTGGCACCATTGTCCTCAGCCTCAGTTTGGGACGCCACTTTGTATCCTCGATTCCGCGTCAAAGTTGTGCAAAGAGTTGCGGTTTTAAAAAAACATATGGCCTACACCGGAGGTCATGGTATAAGAAAGTCGGTAAGACAGAACAACATACGCTTCCCCAAGAGCTCTTTTTCCCCCTGGCTCAAAAACTGCTACCTCTAGCTAACTGGGTTCTGGCCTTTAAACGCCCTGCTGGAGGAAATCCTCGGTTCGGAATGTGTTTTTCTGAATATCAGACAAGAATATTGAACCGGGTGAGAGTATCTCTCGATTCTTGCGCTCACTTCCATTCACCAATTGGGGGCTTCCTATGTCGTTACGCATTGCCGGTAGGCCTGTTCTTTTGTGCGTTTTTATCTTCCTGTCCACCCTATTTACCTATGGACAGCATTCTGAATTGACAGGCCGCAGCGATAACGCCCGGACTGGCGCCAATGTAAACGAAATCCTGCTGGCTCCCGGCAATGTCAATAAGAATAATTTTGGACGCCTTTTCAGTCAGACCGTTGACTACGTCGTTATGGGGCAGCCGCTCTATGTCCCGAATGTTCAAATTCCCGGCAACGGCACGCACAACGTCGTCTATGTGGTCACGATGCTCGATACGGTCTACGCCTTCGACGCCGATGACAACCTGGGCGGCAACGCGGCGCCGCTATGGCAGGTCAGTTTTCTCGATCCGGCAAACGGCGTGACCATTGCGACAGGGACCAATCTCCCTTGCACGGCTTCCGGGGGTGAAGGCCTGGGGTTTAATCAGGAGGGAATCGTCTCCACTCCGGTAATCGATGGCAACACCTCGACGATGTATGTCGTGTCGAAGGCCGTGGAGAATGGTGTTGTTCGGCATCGCCTGCACGCCCTGGATCTTGCAACCGGTACCGAAAAATTCGGCGGACCCGCTCTCATAGCGGCGCAGAGCGTCAGCAAAGCTGGAAAAGTCTGGACCTTCAATAGTCTTCATCAGATGAATCGTCCCGGCTTGCTACTGGTGAAGGGTACCCTCTACATCGGCTTCGGTTCGAATTCCTGCAACGATGGCAACTCCGGCTGGGTGTTGACCTATGACGCCTCGAATTTGCAGCAGATGGGGGTGTTTAACACCAATCCCGATCACGGCTTGACTTCAATTTGGCAGAGTGGCCAGGGCCTCACGGCGGATGATGATGGGAACGTCTACGCGGAGACTGCGGAAGGGAACTTCGACATCGATATCGGTGGGCAAGGCTATACGAACAGCGTTTTGAAAGTCGGCGGCCAACCATTCGGTCTACTCGACTACTTCACACCTTCCAACGTCGCTTTCTTAAATCAGCACGATCTGGATATGAGCTCCACTGGCCCCGTGGTGCTTCCCGACCAGGATGGCCCGGTTCCGCGTGAGGTGATCGCAGCGGGCAAGCAGGGAACGATTTACCTGATGAATCGGGACAACATGGGTCAGTACAACCCCAACATGGACCAGATCGTCCAGGAGATCCCTCTAGCCGTGGGCGCCATGTTCAGCTCACCTGCTTATTGGAACGGCATTGTGTACTTTTGCGGTAATGGACAGCCGTTGCATGCTTACTCGCTCTCTGGAGGCCAATTGTCTTCCGTACCGGTGGGCATGACCACACAGAAGCTCACGGGAAGCCACTCGCCCACAATCTCCGCGAACGGAGATACGAACGGAATTGTATGGGTCGTCACTTCAGGACAGTTATGGGCCTTCGATGCCGTTACTCTGAAATTGCTCTACAACACCGGCCAATCCGGCGCGCGTGACAAGTTGCCGAAGCTTGGACATTTTGCCACTCAGGTTGTCGCCAACGGAAAGGTGTACATCGCGAGCCGCAATAGTCTCGAGGTCTTCGGGCTTTTCCATCTTCTCTCGGTGACTGGCGGAAACAATCAGAGCGCGACGGCCCTAACGCAGCTTCCTGCTCCGATCCAAGTGCAGGCGACGCACGCTTATACAGGTGGGCCGCTCGCGAACGAGACGATCACCTTCAGCGACGGTGGTAAGGGCGGCGTTTTCAACCCGTCCTCGGCTGTCACGGATGAAAACGGATTCGCCTCGACCAGCTACACGGTTCCGAAGAAAGCAGGAACGTACACTGTGACAGCATCGGGCACCGCCTTCGGCAGCGTGACTTTGGCCGAGACCTCGGTGCCTGGAGCTCCGGTAAGAATGATCGTTTACGCGGGCGGCCAGCAAACCGCGCCTGCCGGTACCGTCCTTCCGTTGCCGCTTACTGCGCAGGTCCAGGACATCTACAAGAACGGAGTGCCGGGACTCTCGGTCACCTTCGACAATGGTGGCAAGGGGCAATTTGTTTCCCAATCGACAGTGACTACAGATGCCGCGGGTAAGGCAAAAGTGAATTACCAGTTGCCAAATACGCCTGGGAAATATCAGATCAAAGCAAGCACCTCCGGCCTGAAGACAATTACCTTCACTGAATTTGCTACAGCTGGAAATGCAAGTAATGTTGCGATCGTTTCCGGCGATCATCAGTCAGCAGCTGCAGGGTCAGCATTTCCACAACCCCTGGTCGTCAAGGTGACAGATACGGTGGGAAATCCGGTGTCGGGCGCCTCAGTGAATTTCACTGCGCCGTCAGGGTCGTTTACCGGTAATCCTGCAACCACCGACGCGAATGGCAGTGCCAGCGTCACCTATACCGCTGGCACTGTGGCGGGGCCAGTTACTGTCACTGTGACTGCCGGCAGCGGCAGTACGCAGTTCACGGAGACAGTACTGGCCGGTCCCGCATCCGCTATCAGTATCTCTGGAGGGAACAATCAGTTTGGTGCAGCGGGCACGATGCTCGGGCAGTTCCTTACAGTGCAAGTGGCAGATCGGTACGGCAACCCCACAGCCAACATCGGGGTTCTGTTTTCTGATGGCGGAGCGGGCGGACAGTTTTCAAACCCCAATCCCACTCCGACCGATGAGACTGGTATGGCCGCGCAGGGTTACATATTGCCTTCAGTTCCCGGAACCTACATGGTTTCGGCAAGCGCGGACGGTGTCGCCAATCCAGCGCTGTTTACCGAAACCGCGCAGTAACCACCATTTCCAGACAGGCCTCCTCCCCCCCGAGTTCGGCGATCGCTCCGAAATTCATCCTTTCTCCACATTGCTTTCGTTGACTTGGACCCGGTTTCGCGGGAAACTCGGCTTAGTTGCGCGCACTCCACCGAAATTGGTGGATGGTGCCATCCCCGCAACCTATGTCGTGGCCGGAACCGAGAAACGACAGAGCTGTCCCTTTTGGCTCTCCGCACTCTGATCTCGTTCAAGCCCTGCAGAAAAGTGTTCACGAAGGTTTGACCCCCGACCTCGCTCTCGATCTTGTTTTGCATGAACTGGCTATACGCGCCGCCGATGCAACAGGCGCCAGTGCTGCCGCCATTGCTTTGAGCCGCAATGGCGAGATGGTTTGTCGCGCCAGTGCCGGATACCACGCTCCCGATCTCGGCATACGCCTGAACACACGCGACGGACTTTCTGGCGCGTGCTTGAGCAGCCGCGAACCCCAGCTTTGCCTGGATACCGAATCGGATCCCCGTGTCGATCCCGACGCATGCCGGCGTCTCGGGATTCGTTCCATGCTGATCGTCCCCATATTGGAGGCAGATTCTCCCCGTGGGATCGTGGAGGTCTTTTCCCCGGACCCCGAGGCATTTTCTCCGGCGCACGACATGCTGCTCGAATCGTTTGCGCGGACGTGCGCCCGGCTCAGCCGCTTAGCCGACGAGCTAGAGCGACGACCGGGTCCCGTGGAAGTTCCCGCTTCGGATCATGCCGGCCCGCTTTTTGCCAGCGTCCTGCCGATGCCAAAGTCCCGCCCGGGAGGAGATTTCTGGACCGCTATTCTGGGAAGCCTGGTGATTGCAAGCGCATTCGCCCTTCTCTTCCTGATAGGCTCTCGAACAGGCTGGCTACGTGGAACGCAGCCTCAGAAACCGCCCGCGTCGACTGCGTCGTCCGCACAATCGATAGCAGCGCAGCCTCCGCTTCCTCAGGACCCATCGCGAACTCCCGGAACCACTGCTACCTCCAAGCATGCCGTTTCGGCAAATCCCGATCCTTCGAGTCTGGTGGTTTACGACCAGGGAAAGTTGATATTCAAAATGAAACCAACGGCCCGAGGCGCAAAGTATGCCACGCGTGCCGCCATAACCGCGGATGATGGTGAAGCAGCCATCGTCTGGTTGGCTCCCGCCGCCGCTGAGCGACGCCTTCAGCATCGCGTCGAGCCGCAATATCCCGCCGATGCCATTACCGCCCGGCGTGCTGGGGATGTGACTGTTGAAATTGTTGTGGGTAGTGATGGATCTGTGGTTTCTCTGCGTACCGTGAAGGGAGATCCTCTCCTAGCCGATGCTGCTGCCAGCGCAGTTCGAAAATGGAGATATGATCCCCTCCGCATTCAGGGCCGGCCGTCGCATTTCCTCACTGACGTAACGCTAAAGTTCTCGCTTCCCAACTAGTTCTTATGAGAATGCCAGTTCTTTCGCGCGCTGTACCGCCTTGACCACGGCTTTGATTAACGTCACCCGCAGTTTGCCTTCTTCGAGTTCGAGGATGCCGTCAATGGTGCATCCGGCGGGCGTCGTCACGGCGTCTTTCAAGAGCGCTGGGTGATCTCCGGTTTCTAGCACGACGCGGGCCGCGCCGAGGGTCGTTTGCGTCGCCAGTAGGGTAGCGATATCGCGCGGCAATCCCACTTTTACTCCAGCCTCTGCCAATGATTCGAGGATGATATAGATGTAGGCCGGTCCACTGGCTGAAAGGCCGGTGACTGCGTCCATGTGTTTCTCATCTACCACCACGGTGCGTCCGATCGCATTGAAAAATCTCACGGCGGTTTCAAGGTGCTGCTTCTGCGCGTACTTGCCTTTGCACAACGCAGTCATTCCCGCTCCGAGTGCACACGGAGTGTTCGGCATCGCGCGTACCACTGGCACTTCTTTCTCGAGACCTCGCTCGATCATCTCCGTCGGAACCGAAGCAGCTACCGAAATCAGCAGTTGATTCTTACCGAGGTGGGCGCTGATCTCGCGCACCACGTCGCTCACTACTTGCGGTTTTACGCATAGAAAAATGATGTCGGCGCCACGCACTGCTTCGACGTTGTCCGTCCCCGATCGCACTTTAAGCTTGTCGCGGAGAGCGCGTGCTTTTTCCGGATGAGCAACCGTGGCGAACGTGTGGGAAGGCGTGAGTAAACCGTCACGCAACAACGATTGCAGAAGGATACTGCCTAATTTGCCTGCTCCCAGCACGGCGACTTTCTGAGAAACACTTCGGCCCATGACGTTCTCCCCAATCCGGTTGAAAATGAGCTAACAGAGTACAGGAGTCCGCAGGCGGTCGTCAGCAGGCGGCAGGCTAATCCTAGTCCCGACCTACAAAGATCACAGTCTACCAATCACAAATCGTTAATCACAGATCCGTCTTGAGATTCTCTTCCACCATCTTCATGATCTCTCGCCCGATTGGGAGCGATGCGGTCGCCGCTGGCGAAGGAACATTCAACACGTGCAGAAATCCATCGCGCGGCACGAAACGAAAATCATCGACAAGGTTGCCATCCGGCCCGAGCGCCTGTGCGCGCACACCGGAACCGCCGCGAGACATGTCTTTACTACGCACCTCCGGAACCAGCTTCTGCAGCGAACGCACGAACTCACTCTTGCTGAGGGATCGCTTGATCTCCGACAGCCCATACCGCCATTGCTTCTTCGCCAAGGCTTGAAAGCCTGAATAGCGAAGCGTTGCCATCGTTTCTGTTAGATCGAAATCCCTCCATTGATAGCCCTCACGCTGCAGGGCCAGCACAGCATTTGGCCCGGCGTCGACATTCCCGTGAATGCGCTTGGTGAAGTGCACCCCGAGAAACGGATATTTCGGATCCGGCACCGGATAAATCAACCCGCGCACCAGGTCTTGTCGCGACTTCGCCAGATCGTAGTATTCGCCGCGAAATGGCACGATCATCAACTCCGGTTCGTGCCCAGCGAGCGACGCGATCCGGTCGCTGTACAGCCCGGCACAGTTGACGACGTACCGTGCTGGAAAGTCACCATCCTGCGTCTGCACGACCGTTTCGCCTGATGCGTGGCGGAAGCCGATAACTCCGGCGCCGGTTCGAACTTCCGTTCCAAAACTTCTCGCTAACTCTGCATACTTGCTGGTGACCAGCGCATAGTCGGTGATACCCGTCATAGGAACATGCAGCGCACGTATCCCGCCCGCATGCGGTTCAATCTCCCGCATCGCTTCGCGCTCCAACAGCCTCAAGCCAACCAGCCCGTTGACGCATCCACGTTGGTGAAGGACCTCGAGCTGCCTCGACTCCTCAGGAGTGCTAGCAACAATCAATTTGCCGCAGATCTCGTATGGGATGCTCTGCTGCTGACAGAATTCCACCATCTCGCGGGCGCCCTGCACACACAGTTCCGCCTTCAACGAGCCCGGCTTATAGTAAATGCCGGCGTGAATGACTCCGCTGTTGTGGCCGGTTTGATGACGCGCAACGCCATCTTCTTTTTCGAGGACGAGGAGCCGGAGTTGCGGGTGCTTCTTACCCATTTGCATAGCAAACGACAGCCCAACTACCCCTGCCCCGATCACCGCAATGTCATAGGTAGGATTGCTCATTCGTTTCCAGAATTGCTAAGTCCGCTAACCGACAATCTAGAACTTTCGATACTAAACCCAGTGCTTCACCTGCGAGAAGGTGACGGAAGAACCACGCTGAGACAAGGCCGCGCCTTCATCACTTCGCTAGGCGAGGTCGTGTCTTAGTTCACGGTCAAGTTGAAATTCGCCGTGTGTTGCGCGATCGGCTGCGTCGCTTCGGTCACGGTGACCGTGATTGGCCACGTTCCTGAAGAAGTTGGCGTCAGGATATTGATTTTGGCCGTGCCTGACTTCGTCGTGTCCGCCTTCGACGTCGCAGTGACTGTAACAAGAGATGGGTTAGGAACCGCAGCCGGTGCCGTGTAGAGCCCATTTGCATCAACGGTTCCGTTGGCGTCGCCTCCGACAACCGACCACGTGACATTTTCATTTCCCGTGTCGCTTACCAAGGCAGTGAAAGGTTGCGTCACTCGATCGATGGGTGCTCCCGGCAGGTTTGGATACAAGTCCACTCGGCCTGGACTGACCGTAACCACGATTTGTACCGGTGGCTGAATCAGGTTGCCACCTCCATTCCCGAGGCTCCCGCCGCATCGACCATGAATCCGACGAAGAACTACGCTGCCATCTGGCTTGATCGAAATCGCCCCGGTTGCGAGGGAAGCTTGCTGGTCCGTGACCGGGATCCACACGACATCGGACGGAATGGCCGTCGCAGCGTTTGTCGACTTCCACACACCCCCATACGCTCCGCCAGCGTAAACCGTATTTCCCGAAGGATCACTTGGGTCGACCGCGACCGCCGTGGCTCTCCCGGAAACAAACCCGAACTGATTACCGTCCGATACCGGCGGTGCGGGACCCAGCGATGACCACCCAGATGTTTGCGGAACTAGGTTCGAAGAGGCTTGCGCGGCCCGCTGCTCGCGCCATGCCAGCTTCTGTCGATGAGCGCGGAGCCGCAGGGCGGCTGCCGATTGCCCTTGCAGCGCCGTTCTCCCCTTCTGCAGCCATTCGGCCAGTTCGCGAGGATGGGCGTTCTGCGACTTGTAAGTATGTTTGCTGTCAGTCAGTTCTTGGCCGAATGCAGCGGAAAGCGCCAAAATCGCGGCAAAGTCACGAGAAGACACTCCACCCACCAGATGAACCGTCATGATCATGTGGTGGCGGGGACCCTTTTCGGTCGTCCCAGTGGAATGCTATTTGCCCTGCAAGTCAGTGATTGCGGTCACCCGGCATTCGTTCAGTTATCGCCCATCCGCTATACTAGAAAGGCTATGTCGGTCATCAAGAATATCGGCGCCATCGCCCAGGGCATGGGGATCACCCTGCGCGAAATGTTCCAGCCCACGATCGTCGAGAACTACCCCGACGGACCAGGCCCACTCAGGGGAGCGAAGTTCCAGGAACGCTTCCGAGGCATGCACGTGTTGCAACGCGACGAGAATGGCCTGGAAAAGTGCGTCGCGTGTTTCCTATGTGCGGCTGCCTGCCCCTCCAATTGCATTTACATCGAGGCCGCTGAAAATACGGCTGAGAACCGCGTTTCGGGCGCCGAGCGTTACGCCAAGGTTTACAACATCGACTATAACCGCTGTATTTTCTGCGGATACTGCGTAGAAGCATGCCCAACCGATGCCATAACGCACGGACACGGATTCGAACTGGCAACGTTTAATGCGAGCAATCTTGTCTACCGAAAAGAACAGCTGCTGAGCATCGCTCCCGCCCATTTGGGCGCCAATGCTGTTTTCAACGGAGCCGAGAACCAGGGCGGCGCGCCTACCGAAATGACACCAGGGAGCTAATGACTTCGACCAGCTTTTGAATTGTTTTCCGCGGAATTTCGCCAGATTTGAACGCCGGTCCCCCGCGGGTCCGGCGTTTGTTTATAGACCGGTTCCCAGTTGTCGGTTCTCAGTTCGTTTCGTGGAACTGCCACTCACTGGAATCCGGTCGCTGAACGGCGGCTAATCGCGGCAAACTTAACGCTGCCGTTCCTGAGTTCAGCGTTCTTGGCTGAGAACTGAGAACTCATAACTGAAGTCCTATGGCCGACTTTCTCCAAACCGTCCGCGAACGCGTCGTGATTTACGACGGCGCGATGGGCACCAATATCCAGGTTCGCAATCCCAGCCTGGACGATTACTGGGGCAAGGAAAACTGCAGCGAAGTACTGGTGCTCAGCCGTCCAGACATCATTCGCGACATCCACGCTGACTTCTTCCGGGTTGGCTGCGATGTGGTCGAGACGAACACCTTCGGCGGGACCAGCATCGTGCTCGGAGAATTCGACCTCGCCGATCGCGTGCGCGAAATAAACGTTACCGCAGCCAAACTCGCACGCGAGGTTGCCCAACAATTCTCTACAAAAGAAAAGCCCCGCTTTGTCGCCGGCTCGATTGGTCCGACCACCAAGTTGCCATCGCTCGGCCACATCACGTTCGACGCAATGGTGGCGGCCTATGAAGAACAGGCTGCAGCGCTGATCGAGGGCGGTGTCGATGTCCTGCTGGTCGAGACTGCCCAGGATCTGTTGCAGGCCAAGATCGCCGCCGTCGGCGTCATTGAGGCGATGCGCAAGGCCGGACGGCGCGTGCCAGTCACGGTGCAAGTCACGCTGCAGGAAAGCGGAACCATGCTTCTCGGCACCGAGATTGGTGCTGCCCTCACGGCGCTTGAGCCTTACGACATCGACATCATCGGTCTGAACTGCGCCACTGGTCCGATGGAGATGCAGGACGCGGTCCGCTACCTCGGCCTGAATTCGACCAAGCACATCTCAGTGCTGCCCAACGCCGGACTTCCGAAGAACGAGGGCGGCCACGCTGTATACAAACTAAGCCCCGAAGATCTCGCGAAGTATCACAAGCACTTCGTTGCGGACTTTGGCGTCCGCATTGTCGGCGGATGCTGCGGAACCCGTCCCGAGCACCTGAAGGCAGTGGTCGACGCTGTAAGCGGTGTCGAGCCAGCCAAGAGGGAAATGAGGCCTGTCGGCGCCGCCTCGAGCGCTTACACCTCGGTTCCGCTCGACCTCGAACCGAAGCCGCTCGTCATCGCCGAGGAGATGAACACCACCACGCGCGTCGAGCACTTCCGCAACCTCGTGCGTGCCAAGAAGTACGATGAGATCCTTGCCCTCGCCAAGAAATTAGTGAACGAAGGCTCGCACATGCTCGACTTGTGCTGCGCCATCGTCGGCGAGGACGAAAAAGGTTACATCTCGTCCATCCTCGAAAAGATCGCAACTCGTGTTCCGGCACCCATCCTCGTTGACTCCACCGAAGCCGACGTGGTCGAAGAGGCGCTGAAGCGCATTCCCGGCAAAGCGATCATCAATTCCATCAACCTGGAAGATGGCGAGAAGCGGACTTCAAAGGTTCTGCCCATGGCCAAGCGCTACGGCGCTGCCGTGATCGCCCTGACCATCGACGAAGATGGCATGGCGCTCACCGCCGATAAGAAAGTCGCTATCGCGCATCGCATCTTCGATCTTGCGACGAACAAGTATGGGATTCGACCCGTCGACTTGATCTTTGATGCGCTTACGCTGCCCATTTCGACTGGCCAGGAGGAATACCGCACTGCCGGCATCGAGACCATCAACGCAGTGAAGCGGATCAAGCAGGAACTGCCAGACGTTAAGACCGTGCTCGGTGTGAGCAATATCAGTTTCGGCCTGGATGTCTATCCGAGGCGCGTGCTCAATTCGGTCTTCATGCACGAGGCGGTCGAGAACGGCCTCGACATGGCCATCGTTAACTACTCGAAGATTTATCCGCTCTACAAGATTCCGCAAGAAGAGGTCGACCTCGCTCGCAAGCTGATCTATCGCGACAATTCGAACGGTGATCCGTTACAGGTTTATATGCAGCACTTCGCCGGGATGAAAGGCAAGCCACAGGCACAAGCCACGGCGCATGTCGAAACGCTCTCGGTCGAAGACAAGCTGAAGTTCGCGATTATCAATGGTGAAAAATCAGTCGGCGAAGGCGAGCACAAAAAGTCGCTGGATCAGCTGCTCGAAGATGCGCTGGTCCAATACACGCCTCTCGACCTCATCAACACCGTCTTGCTCGACGGCATGAAAACGGTCGGCGATCTGTTCGGCGCCCGGAAAATGCAACTCCCGTCGGTGCTCGACTCTGCCGCTGTCATGAAAGCGGCCGTCGCCTATCTCGAGCCGAAGATGGAAAAGAAATCGGGCTCGCAGAAGGGAACGATCGTGCTCGCCACGGTCAAGGGCGACGTGCACGACATCGGAAAGAATCTGGTCGACATCATTCTGTCGAACAATGGCTACAAGGTCGTTAATCTTGGCATCAAGCAGCCCGGCGACACGATCATTCACGCCGCCCAAGAGCACGGGGCTGACGCCATCGGGCTCAGCGGCCTGCTCGTCAAATCCACGCTCGAAATGAAGTACGTTATCCAGGATCTCGAGCAGCGGAAACTTGAATATCCCGTGATCTGTGGCGGAGCCGCGTTGACGCGCAAGTACGTGGAAGACGACCTGCGCCGTGAATACTCCAATGCCGTCTTCTACGCTGAAGATGCATTTGCCGGACTGCACGTCATGGAAGACCTCGCCACGGCAGATGGCAAGCGCGACGCGCGTCTGAAAGAGGGTAAGACGGTCAAGGAATATTCCAAGGCAGCCGCGGTCGATGAAGAAACTGGTCCCGTTTTTGCCGAGCGGAGTCCGGTAGTAAGCGATGCTCCGAACATCCCCGCGCCTCCGTTCTGGGGCGTAAAGGTCACAAAAGATTACGACCTGCGCGAGATTTTCCCTTTCATCCACGACACCGCTCTGTTCAAAAATCAGTGGCAGCTCAAGACCGCCTCGCAGGAAGATTACGCGCGTCTGGTCGAGGACAAATACCGTCCGATCAAGAAAAAGCTCGAAGAAGAAGTGCTGAACAGTGGCTTCTTCGAACCCAAAGTTGTCTATGGATATTTCCCGGCGCAGAGCGAAGGCAACGACGTGATTGTTTACGAGCCGGGTGGCGCGGGCATTCCCACCAGCGAGCCTGAACGCATTTCCGCGGCTCAATCAAACGCCACTGCGCGCGAATTGCTGCGATTCACCTTTCCACGCCAGAAGGAGGGCCGCAAACTCTCGATTGCTGATTTCTTTGTTCCTAAGGCCTCCGGCAAAATGGACGTTCTCGGTTTATCGCTGGTGACGATCGGGCCCAAAGCCACTCAGGAAACACAGCGTCTTTTCGAAAACGGGGAGTACACGCGTTACCTGTACCTGCATGGCCTGAGCGTCGAAACGGCCGAAGCTCTCGCCGAGTATCACCACAAGAAGATGCGCGAGGAACTTGGCATCGCAGGCGAAGACTCGCCGCATATCCGCGATCTTTTCCATCAGAAGTATCGCGGCTCGCGCTACTCCTTCGGATATCCCGCGTGTCCTCATCTTGAAGATCAGACGAAGCTGTTCGCGCTACTTCATCCCGAGAACAATATCGGCGTGCGACTGACATCAGGATTCCTGCTCGAGCCAGAGCAGTCGACGTCGGCGATCGTAGTGCACCATCCGGCCGCGAAGTATTTTGTGGTCTGACATTGCGCCACCCGCACCGCCCCTCCCTACGGTAACCGGACCTCCTCTTGGCCGTTCGTAATTTGCTGCTAGTTACCGATGGCGGCACAATCAACCGTAGTCACCACTTCTCTAGTGCAATGCGCCGCTTGCGGCAAATCATCCCTGGCCGGATTGGAAGTAACGGGTGTCTCGCATTCGAAAAACGATTCTTTGCATCGACGACCAGTGGAGCGGACTCATCAGCCGCAAGATGTTTTTGGAGAACCACGGATATATTGTTCTCGAAGCGACCGGCGGCGACGAGGGGCTGAAAATATTTCAGACGCACCGGATTGACGCGGTCATCCTTGACTATCAGATGCCGGGCATGAATGGCGACGTGGTTGCTACCAGGATGAAACGTGCAAGGCCGGATATTCCGATCTTATTGTTATCCGCTTACGGCCCGTTGCCTGATAACAAGCTCCAATCGGTGGATAGGTTTCTCACCAAGTCCCAGGAACCCAAGGCACTATTGCCTGCACTTCAACATCTTCTTTACGGGCAGCCGAAGCCGTTCTTCTCTCGATGGTTCGAGAACTGGCGAGGACGCAATCAGGGGGCACAGAGATGACGTTTTGGAATGAACTTTTGAAAAGATCGTGCCCGCATCGCTTCGCCTGGCCGCGTGTCGATTCCGAAGGATCCCACTACCAGATTTGCCTCCTTTGCGGCACGGCCTATGAATACGACTGGAAGATGATGCGTCGCACGGACCGCGTGGTAGCGGATGGCGTGCAGATGTCGCGACCGGCATGCGCCAAGATTGCGGTCGGCCATGCTCCGGTAAGAAACTCTCACTCACAACGCGTCAGCTAGCTTCTGACTCAGTCGACGGAACTTACGTCATCGGGTAACTGCATGACGAACTCACACTCGTCCGTCGATTGCGAGCAGGAGTAGGTTCCGCGACGGAAGACCTTGGTCGGCGTAGCGTCTGGAAACCGGAAAGGATAGTTGGCCGAATGAAGCGCTGGGTCGGCCGTTGCTTTGAGTTTCTCGTCCCCGCTCACGAACTTCACTGCGGCGACAGAGGCACCATTACCCGAGGGTTCGAGCAGCACAAAGTAGTCCGCATGCCCCTGCATCCCGTTGTTCTTGCCCAGCTTAATAGTCGTTTGCGACGCCAATTCTACTTTTGCTCTCTTCACCTCGGCATCGACATGATCATCGCCCACCAGTGCCGCAAGGCGTCCGCGAGTCTCCGCTTCAGGACGAAACGCGTTCATCGCTAATGCATAAGCGTGAATCGCTTTAGCTTTTTGCGCGCGCTTCTCGTAGACCTGTCCCAGGTGATCGCCGACCTCGGCACGCTGATCCAGACTCCACGCCGCCGAAACGTAGCGCTCGGCGTTTTCGTAGTCCCCGCCTGCGAAGTAGACCCATCCCAATGTGTCCCAGTAAGCGCTGAGAGAAGGCACCAGTCCGAGTTCGCGCTCCGATAGCTTGTCGAGCGTAACGTTGCGGAGCGAGGCAGAAGTCGACGCCACTGCCGATTCCGCGTACTGCCTCGCCTTATCGAGGTGTGTTTTCTTCAACGAGAGATCGTACGAGATATTGTTCCAGATCACCGGCGAGGCAGAAATCTCCAGCGCTCGATCAAAGGCTGCCACTGCCTTCTCGTCCTGGCCGGTGTTCAGATAGGCATCACCCAATTGGACCTGCGCAAACGGATCCTCCGGCGTGATGGACACCGCTTTTTCCAACTCAGGTGCCGCCTCATTGTACTTTTTCCAATCGAGATACACGCCACCGAGATTCGCATGCGCATACTGATCGAGTGGATTCAGTTCAATCTGTTTTCGGAACTGCACCACCGAGTCTTCGTACTTGCGTTGTAAGCGATACGCGCGGCCGAGGTTGTTGTAGACGTATTCGTCGTAAGGATTGATTTCGATTTGTTTCTTGAATGCTGCAATCGCGTCATCGGTCCGCTGCATTGCAAGATAAGTGCGGCCCAGATTATTCCACGCGTACTTGTGCTTGGGATCGACATCCAGAGCACGCTTGAACACATCAGCCGCCAGTTGAAAGTTGCCATTCTTTAGCGCGTCGGCGCCAGCGTCGTTAAGATCATCTGCTGAGACATCCTTGGGCAAGGTAGGAGTGCCAGCAACGGTCGTCTCGAGCGACAGCCGCTGCCCCATGTCTGCCAGCACGGCGCGACGGAAAGATAAATATCCGGGGGTACTTGCGGCGGAAATCTCCCGCTGCCGCACCGTCATTTTTCGTTCCGCCGTGAAAACATTTCCATCAAGCTTGTAACTTGCATCATAACCGGCAAAATCACGCGCCATTGAGAAGGGCAGAGGAGAACGCCCCGTATATTTTCTTGGAAGTTCCAGCTTCAGACGGTAAGTGTGCTCGCCGATAGCACCGAGCTTCGTTGGTTCGGCATCGGGACCCGTGAAATCGTCCTCATCGGCGTCCGGTAAGCTAAACTGCGATAGCGGCATTGTGATGTCGAACTTTTTCTTAGACCAATCAATGTAGTTGGCCTTCTCCACGTGGAAGGTCAATTCAAACGGTTCGCGCGTCTCGGCCGGATCGCTGACTTTCAGGTCGGTTACATCGCACTCGAATCCCGCGTACGCTATCATCATCTCGACAATGCGCTCCCAGCGTGCCTTCGCTTCCCGGCGGAAGATCATCCGCATTACAAGTTCTGCGTCACCCCGCTCGAGGTAATGAACATTGGCCTCCAGTTTGCCGAGTTCGTTCACCTTTCCGTCAATCTCTTCGATTTCTTTCTTGGGCATCGGAGTATCGGCGGGGGTGTTCTCCAGCCGCGACATGCCATTACTGGCCACCACCAGCGCTTGCTTATCACGGAGCGGAAAAGCGAGAAGTTGAAAAGGCGCTATCTCCGTCGTTGTATCAAGCCATACTTCCTGCTTGCCCAGCGGCACCATCGTGATCGCATGGTCGAATTGCATGGGAGACGGCACGTCGGGGTCGATCTTCCGAGACGAGTTGATCAGTACTGACGAAGAATGAATGCCCTCGGCCTCAAGCATGGCTGCGAGCAGAGTATTCTTGTCCTTGCAGTCGCCGTACTGGTTGTGGAACACGTCGCCCGCAGCGTGTGGCTGGTATCGTCCCAGGCCTAGAGACAGACTGACGTAACGGAAATTCTTCGCGACGTAGTCGTACAGTGCTTCGGTCTTTTCAAGCTCGGTGTTTGCACCCTTGGTCAGCTCCTCGGCTTTGGTGCGGATCTCAGGAGTCGGCTTGCGCCGCTCGCGCTCAAGATCGGCGTACCAGTGCCCTACTGCATCCCAGTCGGCGAATGTGGTCATCTGGACATCGGGTTGTTCTACATCTTTCTTGGACTTCTTCTTTTTCTTGTCCTTCGATTTCTTGTCGTTATCGTCTTCCGCCTGCAGATGCGAATGGCTCCAATGATAAATGCGACGTTCATTCGCTGCCCTCACCGTGGGATCAAGCCCCGCCTTAGTTTTCAGCTTGACCGTACGTGCCTTAGGGATATCGATTTCCAACTCTTCGTTCAGCACGATGCCGCGATCAGCAAAGTCGTGCTGCGCCCAGAACTGTCCCGGCGCGAGCGCGGTATGAGTCACGCTGATCACGTCATATTCCAGCACCTCGCCCGGCCGCAACCCCGACACCGGAATATGCTTTTGCCGATAGTCGGTATAAACAGGCGCTTCCCGTTCTACGGGCGCACTCAAATCCTGAATGGACTCTTGCGACGCCTCTACCTTGCTGCCGTCTTTCTTTAACACCCGTACATATGGAATCTCGACCTGCTCGTTAGCCGAGTTATAGCCGATGACTACCTCCCCCCATTGGGCAACGCCCGCTTCGCTCTGCACCCGGACACGAGCATAGGTCTCGCGTTTGCCTGTACCATCGTTTTCGAAACGGTAGTGATTCCGTAGTTCCTCTATGACGAATGCTTCCTGCGAGTGGTCGGCGGACTTATCATCGGCCTTCACTGCAGGGGTACTTGCCGTTTGTTGGGCAAAAGCTCCGCAGCACAACAAATAAAGGCTCGTCAGACGAAGCAACGACTTGGACATAGTTCGAAACAGCTCCGTCCTCTGAATATCACATCGCCGGAAGAAAGTCTCGGCTTACTCTGCTCCGAAGGCACTTTACCCACTGAGAGTTCGCGTGATCTTTTGATATCCTTTGCGGTCGCGGGATCAGGCGCGTGTCTTGAACCATCGACTCTCGCCTGTACCTGAGGAGCACCTTCGATGGCGCGCAAGTTCAAGGAATTGTCGGAGCGGGAGATCCTGGCGCTGGCGATTTCCCTCGAAGAAGAAGATGGCCGCATCTATGCCGACTTCGCTGACGGCTTGCGCGACACCTACCCGGCTACCGCGAAGCTTTTCGAGGAGATGCGCGAGGAGGAGTCGCAGCACCGTTCCAGTCTGATCGACACCTTTCGCGAGCGTTTTGGCGAGCACATTCCTCTCATCCGCCGCCATGATGTCAAAGGTTTCATCACGCGCCGACCGGTGTGGCTCACTCGCCCGCTGAAGATTGCCGAGGTTCGTAAGCAGGCTGAAGTGATGGAACTCGAGACTCGCCAGTTTTATCAGAAGGCGATGGGCCAGGTGCAGGATGCCGGTATCCGCAAGCTGCTAGGCGATCTCGAAGAAGTCGAACGCAAGCACCAGGTGCAGGCGGAGGCGCTCCAGGAGGCGATCAGCCCCGCAGTCGAGAAGAAAGAAGAAGAAGCACAGCGTCGCCTATTCGTGTTGCAGATCGTTCAGCCCGGCTTGGCCGGATTGATGGACGGCTCAGTGTCGACGCTGGCACCGGTATTCGCCGCTGCGTTCGCCACGCGAAGCAGTCACGATGCCTTCGTGGTTGGACTCGCGGCTTCGATCGGGGCGGGAATCTCGATGGCTTTCGCCGAAGCTCTCTCCGACGATGGGTCGCTTACCGGCCGTGGGCGACCGCTCCTGCGCGGCGCGGTTACCGGTGCCATGACGACCGCTGGCGGCATCGGTCACACTTTGCCGTTCCTGATTAGCGATTTCCGCGCGGCTTTCATCGTTGCCGTCGTCATCGTGGCGCTCGAACTGGGGATCATCGCCTGGGTCCGCAATCGATACATGGACACGCCTCTGCTTTCAGCTGCCTTTCAAGTCGTTGTCGGCGGAGTTCTGGTGTTCATTACGGGGATTTGGATCGGAAGTTCGTGACTGTAACGCCACCCGGCGGTTGACAGCGTGCCCTCTGTCGAGCCTACCACTGGAGCCCGGTGCTGGAGCTCCCCACATATGCGTTGCGACGCAGCCTGGCGCCGGCGTCCACGCCGACAGTCGGAGGGCGCCTCGTCCGCCTCTTACCTCGATCTACTTCACGCTAATCTGGTCGTGATCGTAGTACTCATATGCCGACATCGGTTTTGCGCCGCCCTTCTTCCAGATGCGCGACTCCTCCGGCAGTTTCCCGAGCGCGCGGGCCATTTCCCGCACGTGCATCGCGACCGATCCGCAACATGAGCCGATGTAGTTGATGCCGATCTCCTTCGCCTGCGTCGCGTATCCTGCCATCTCGCGGCGCGTGAGTTGTAGCGGATCGAGCGCATATGGAAACTCGGGCAGGCTCGTAAAGTCCGGCTTGTCTTTCGGTGTACGGTAGGCGACGGGCTGGCACGCCAGGTAACCATCGACCGCCGCACGCATCTGCTCCATCGCACCAAGGATGTGCTGTGGCGGACGCAGACAATTCATGCCGACGATGTCTGCTCCAGCATCGAGCAGGATCTTGGCAGCATCGGCGGCGGTCTTGCCCTCAGCCGTTTCGTCGCGATTCTCGAAGCAAATCGTTACCATGACCGGCAGGCCGGTCTTCTTCGCGCGCTCCAGGCACAACAGCGCTTCGCCTAGCCATGAGAAGGTCTCACCAATAATGAAATCGACGCCTTCTTCGCACTGCACGCGTAGTTGTTCGTCAAACGTCTGCCGCACGCGGTCGGCGGCTGACGAACTCTCCGGCTCGTACATCCAAGTCAGGCTCAGATTGCCCGCCACTAGACATTGATCGCCCGCCACCTCTTTGGCGACGCGTACGGCAGAGCGATTGATGTCCTCGACACGGTCTTGGAGACCGACCGTCGCGAGTTTGTCGCGGCTGGCGTAGAACGTGAGCGCTTGGAGAACCTCGGCTCCCGCCTCGCGGAATTCGATGTGCAGCTCACGTAAGGCTTGGGGATATACGATCGCGACTTCCGGCGTGAACGGACCCGGCCGCACCCATCCGCGCTTCTCCAGTTCGAGCAGGTAGCCGCCGTCGCCAAGCACTGGTCCCTCTTTCAGCCGTTCGAGAATACCTTTCTTAGCCATCGTCTTTTCCTTTGTCGATCGTAGTTTTTTTCGTAGCGCCAGCAGTCTCGAGAGCGCCCCGTTCTCGCCACCGACGCCGCTAATCATCCTTGTACTCAAACTCCGCCTGGATCGGTTTTCCTTCGCCGAACCTCTCGGGCCTGAACGCCGAAATGTCGACTGTCGAGCCGGCGCCATCGAGCACTAGTTCCGACATGACAAGCCCGACCGCTGGAGAAATCTTGAATCCCATGCCAGAAAATCCGGCGCATACATAGAGCCCCTCGCAGTTCGGAACTGCCCCCAGCAGCGGGCGCGAATCCGGCGTCATATCGTAAACCCCTGTCACACCCCGCATGACCTCGGCGTTCACGAGTTTCGGTACGCGCTGGCTGGCGCGCTCGATGATCTCTTCGAGGTCCGTTTCTGAGGCGCGCTGCGGATAGTTATCCGGGTCCACCGGCCGCTTGCCGTAGAAGTCACCAACCAGAAACTTGTCGCTGCCATCGGATCGGAAGTAAGTTGCGGTAACCGAATCGATGCAGGCGCATCCTTCGCCCCGCATCCCCGGAGCCTTCTTCAAGATCGCAACCTGATGATATTCAGTTTCGATAGGGGGATCGAATCCCACATCTCGCAGCAAAGGACGTGTCCATGGGCCGGTTGCGAGGATCACCGTCGGGGCGTGAATTTCGCCGTGACTCGTCGCAATACCGCGAACGTGACCGTCATGCTTGAGCAGCTTCGTGACGTGTGTCCTTGAGTGATAAGCCGTACCCTGCTCGCGCGCGCTTCCGAGAAAATCATTCGCGACTACATTGCCGTCGCCGTATCCCGAATCCGGTTCGTAGGCCGCAAGTTCCACTCCGTCTACCGCCCAGTCAGGTTCAAGCTCCCGCAACTGCCGCTGATCGATCAACTCAACCTTGGCACCCAGCGCGCGCTGCATCTCCACGTTCTTTTTCAGGCGCTCGCTTTCATTCGGGTGCACAATGCGTACGAACCCAGTTTTGCGGAACGCGCCCTCTTCGCCCACGATCTCGCGCCAGCGCTCGAACATTTTCAGGCTGACTAGGGCCAATTGCACTTCGGGAGCAAAACTGTAGTGCATGCGGATCAACGCTGATGATCGGCTGCTTCCGCCACTCCCCACGTGATCTTTGTCGAGCACCACGACAGTGCCAGGTTTGCGGCGCGCCAGGTGGAACGCAATCGAAGCGCCCATTACGCCCGCGCCGACGATCACGAAATCGGCGAGTCTCGGAGTGCCGTTGCCGCTCACGTCACCGCCTCCCGCAGTTTGCCTTTCCTTATATCGCTCAGCACCTGGTGAGCGGCGTTGTGTCCGGGCGCTCCCGTTACACCTCCGCCAGGATGCGCGCCCGCCCCACATAAATACAGACCCGCAATCGGCGTCCTGTACTGCGACCACCCTGCAACGGGGCGATTGAAGAACAACTGTTCTAGTGTCAGGTCGCCATGGAAGATGTTGCCTTCAGTTAATCCGTAAGTTCGCTCAAGATCGAGCGGAGTCAGCACTTGGCGCGCGATAATTGCTCCTGGAACATTCGGCGCGTACTGCGAAATCTTGCGGACCACGCGATCACCGAGCACTTCTCGCTGCTCATCCCATGTGCCGTTGCGTAGCGTGTACGGAACGTACTGTACGAAGCACGTCACGATGTGACGCCCGGCAGGCGCGAGCGATGGATCGGCATTTGACGCGACTACACAGTCCACCCAAAGCTGTTCGGGAATTTCACCAAACTTCGCAATGTCATAACAACGCTCGGCAAACTCGAGCGACGGCACCAGCGTGAACAACGATCGCTGCTGCGGAGTGTAGTTCGGCGGCGTGCCAGTGAATCGGGGCTCTTCAGCTAAGACCATATTCACCTTGGCACATGGGCCGTCCATCTTGATGCCACAAACCGCGTGCACGAAGTCCGGCGATAGTTCACTTGCCGCCACCAACTTCAGAAATGTTCGTTTAGGGTCGGCATTCGAAAGAACGACACGAGCGCGAATTTCCGTGCCATCCTCCAGCACCACACCGCGCAACTGTCCGCTACGTGAATCGATGTGTGCGACCGGGGCTGACGTCCGAATTTCTGTCCCAAAACCGCGAGCTGCTGCCGCCATCGCGCTCGTAATCGCTCCCATGCCGCCCATTACGTGTCCGTAGAAGCCCTGTGCCTCGTGCTCGCCGCCGCTCAGCAAGTGAAACAGCAGTCCGAGCGCTGTGCCTGGCTGGTACGGTCCGCCGTGCTTGCCGTATACATTGTTCGCGAGAAACAGCGTCTTCACTTTGTCGGATTCGTAGTTGCGGTCGAGGAACTCCCCGAGACTTCCAGTGAGAAATGAAATCAGCTGCGATATCTCTCTGCTGGAGATTCCGTGGAACCGCCGTCCTACACGAAAAAGACTGCCCCACCCGCCCAACGAATTTGTATCCAACTCCGGCGGAGGCTCCAGAAAAAATGGCTGCAGATAGCGCGCGAGTTTTTTGAGTTGGTCATCGATGCGAACAAAAGTCTTCGCATCTTTCGCCGAGATCTTTTTCAACTCCTCAACCACGCGATCGCGCTCTGCCCACCACGAAACCAGTTGACCATCTGGAAATGGAACCTGGAGCGCCGGATCGCAAGGCACCATGCGCAGTCCATGGTCGCCAAGTTTCAAATCGCGGATCACCTCGGGCCGCAGCATGCTCGCGATGTACGAAGTCGTAGAAGCCCGGCATCCCGGCGCGATCTCCTCGGTCACGCAGCAGCCGCCAACAATGTCGCGCCGTTCGAGCACCAGAGTTTTTAGCCCGGCGCGCGCCAGATATGAAGCTGCGGTCAATCCGTTGTGTCCCGCCCCGACAACAACCGCATCGTACCTGTTGGAGTTGTTCTTCAATGCGATGACCAACGGTCAGTAACAATGATGTAATGTGGTCAACGAAGTTAGCGGAAGTCCTTCTAAAACGCCATTGAAAAATGTTTCATGAATGCTGTATCGTTGGTTGACTTGGGGTCAATCAATCGATGAATGGTATAGCCAGTAGTCTGGCCAAACCGACGCAGATTCGTACGGACGACAAGCCTCGCCCGCGCTCGGAAGCCAAGCGGGCCAAGATTGTGGATGCGGCGATTCGCCACTTCGCGGAGCACGGGTACAGTGCTGCGCGCGTGGAGGATATTGCCGCAGAACTGAATATCGCCAAAGGCTCAGTCTTCCAACACTTCAAGAGCAAGGATGGACTTTTCTTCGAAGCTTATAAAAAGGCAGTACGCTCTTTTCCGAAATACATGGACGCGCCGATCGAGGTCCAGCAGCGCGGATTCTTCGAAATGTTGCGCTACTGGCTGGGACGCACAGAGAACATGGTCCGGGACAATTGGGCCTCCTATCGGATTTACCTGGTCGGCAACTATGGAACCGACTTGGCTTTGCGCCGTGAGATTAACCGCTTTCTGGTGCGCGAAGACCCCTATGGATGGAATGAGTTTGTCACCTACGGACTTAAGCGAAGTGAATTGCGCAGCGACATCGATGTCGAAATGATCGGCTCGATCCTGGAGTGGACGATGGATCGTTTCCAGGATGCCTTACTCACCGAGGAACTCGATCCCGGTTTGTTCCGCAAACAGGGCTCGGTTCCGGAGAGGAAAGAAAGTCGCATCGAGCAGTTCTTAGATGTGCTACGGCGCGCCATCGGATCTGAGAAGGTCCAACACGCCGGGAAGAAACCATGACCATCGCGAACAATCTCGAGCAGATCCTTGCCAGCTATGACGACAAGGCTCCGTTGTCGCACGCATACACCATTCCCGCTCCGTGGTACGTCGATCCGCGCATTGCCGAGCTGGAACGGCAGACTGTGTTCACCCGAACGTGGCAGGTGGTCGGCCGAATCGATCAGGTGGAAAAACCCGGACAGTTCGTCACCGCAACGGTTGCGGGCGAGCCGATCGTCGCCGTGCGGGGCAACGACGGCGTTTTGCGCGGCTTCTACAACGTCTGCCGGCATCACGCAGCCGCGGTTGTCACCGAGCGTTGCGGACAGGCCTCGATGCTGCATTGTCCCTATCACGGATGGAACTATGGCCTGGACGGTTCCCTCAAGGGCATGCCGGAATTCGACGGCGTCGTCGGTTTCGACCGTAAGGACAACGGTCTGGTCCCAGTAAAGGCGGAAATTTGGGAACAGTTCGTATTCGTGAACCTCGATCCGCAGGCGGCGCCCCTAAAAGAATTTCTCGGCGGGCTGCTCCGGCGCGTCGCTCCTCTCGGTCTCACGCAACTGAACTACTTCAAGTCGTTGAGTTATGACATCGCCTGTAACTGGAAGGTTTTTGTCGACAACTATCTCGACGGCGGTTATCACGTACCACACCTGCATAAAGGTCTGAGTTCCGTTCTCGATTACAAACAGTACACCATCGAGAACGAAGACCGCTATTGCTTGCAGTCGAGCCCGATGGTTTCATCCGACGAAGACACCGCCACCGGCAACACGCGCAAGGGCGATCGCGCCTGGTATTTCTGGCTCTATCCCAATTTCATGTTCAATTGCTATGCGGGATATCTCGACACAAATCTTGTGATACCCATCGACGTCGACCATTGCCGAGTGATTTTCGACTTCTATTTCGCGGATGTCAGCGAGGCGGCACGCGAATATAACGAGCAGAGTGTTGCCGTGGGGAACCGTGTGCAGGACGAAGATTTGGGAATTTGCGAAGCCGTGCAGCGCGGGTTGAAATCGCGTGCTTATGGCGCGGGTCGCCTTTCCGTCCGCCGCGAAGCCGGCGAGCAGCTTTTTCATCAGTTGCTGGCGGCAGACCTGAAATGTGGTCTCGGCAAGTCCGCTATCGCCGCCGATTGAGAATCGGAGAGAGACCTGCATCGCGTCATCTCTTCACTGATGTTGGTCGTCTTTCGTTGTCGTCCCGAGCAGTCTGAATACAGCATTCGGCACTCGTCACTCACGAAAGGGCCCTTCACGGGCCGGGTCAATACCTGCACAGATGAAAAACCTTCTGCTTTTTCTCACGCTCACATCCACAGCCCTTGCTCAAGTCACCGCCATTCGAGCCGGACGTCTCATCGATCCAGACTCGGGGACGGTGCTTACCGACCAGGTCATCCTCGTCCAGGCTGGCAAGATTCAATCTGTCGGCAAAAGCCTTGCAATTCCAGCCGGCGCGAAGCTTGTTGACCTTTCCGACAAAACTGTTCTGCCGGGCTTAATCGATTGCCACACGCATGTCGCCGACGGCGCCAGTGATGGCGAGCCATTTAATGTCTTGAAGAAAACCGCGTCGCAGATCGTCCTGGAGTCGATTCCGAATGCACGCAAGACCTTGGAAGCGGGTTTTACAACCGTGCGCGATGTCGGCACTTATCGCGCGCTCAATGACATCGCTCTGCGCGATGCGATCGTCCGCGGTGATGTGATCGGCCCACGAATGTATGTTGCCGGCGCATATGTGACTATCACGGGTGGCGCCGGCGCGATGACAGGACAAGCACCCGATATTCAGCTTCCCTGGGACCTGCACTACGGAGAGGCGAACAGTCCGTGGGAAGTGCGCCAGAAAATCCGTCTCCTCGCGCACGACGGGGTTGACGTGATCAAGATGCTCTCCACAGGAGCAGTGCTGACGCACGGAAGTAGCCCAGCTTCCATCGAATTTACGCCTGAAGAATTACAGGCTGGGGTCGACGAAGCTCGCCACTTTGGCTTGCGCGTCGCAATCCATGCCCATGCCGCCGAAGGAATCAAGAATGCGATTCTTGCCGGCGCTGCCTCCGTCGAGCACGCTGAGATGCTTAACGACGAGACTATCGCTCTGGCCAAGCAGCACGGCACTTATCTCGATATGGATATTTACGATGAGGAATGCATTCAGGCAGGAGGGAAGAATGGCACCACCCCGCCCGACTTCCTGGCGCACGACGCGGAACTGGGACGCATTCAGCGCGAGAATTTTGGCAAGGCTGTCCGCGCAGGCGTGAAAATGTCCTTCGGGACTGACGCTGGCGTTTGCCCGCACGGCACTAACGCAAAGCAATTTGCCTACATGGTGAAATACGGGATGACGCCGATGCAGGCGATTCAATCCGCGACTTCAAACGCTGCCGATCTGCTCGGTCACTCGAGCGAGATCGGATCAATCAAGCCCGGCAAGTCCGCCGACATCGTTGCTGTAGCTGGTGATCCTCTGAAGGACATCAGCGTCCTCGAGAATGTCGAGTTCGTCATGAAGGAAGGCAAGGTTTACAAGCAGGGTGGGACGCCAGTTTGCCGGCAATAAATGCCGATTCCATCGCGGCGCTGCTAGCTCAAGTCGTGTTTATTCCCGAAATCGTGAGAAGCAGAGTATGTCACTTGCCTCACTGGTTATCTCGCGGGACCGTCTCTTCCCATGTCTTCTGTTTTATCTGCTGTCCGTCCTTGAATAGTTCACGAGTGTACCTGTAAAAGAAGTTCTTGGCATCGCTGCTAACTTTAAGATGCCCCTTCCACGCCAGCACTCGATCCTTCAGCGCGATGGTCGTCTCCGCTTCTCCCTCGACCGAACTTTTCTCAGGATGATCGTCGTCCGTTAGATAGACAAGCTTCTCAAAGTCCTTCTCCTTGCCCCATGGATATTCCTCTGCCGACTCGCCGCTCCAGGTCACCTTGGTGATTCCGCGAACCTCGTCGCGCTCGGTCTTCCATTCACCCGGCCAGGGAAACCCGATCGACTTCACATCCCTGCGTTCCTCAGTTGGTTCTGGATGCGAGAACTGCGGTGCCACGTGAGGCGAAGCCGGCACCAGCGGCAGAACCAACCGCGAACCTTCTTTGCCGCCGAGTTCAAGTGCAGTCGTCATGTTGTACGGAGTCGGCCACACCATCGGCCAGAGCGCATTCGACACTGCCAGGCGAATCCGATGTCCTTTGGGGAAGACCCAGCTCGTCACATGCATTTCCACGTCAAGCACGTAGTTCTTTCCGGGCTCGAGTGCCTTCGGCTCGATCGGAGTTCCCGGGCGCCAGTCTCGTTGCGCTCCGCTCAATCCTGCGCCCGTCACCTGCGTGACTGCTCCATCGGGAGCGATGTCGCAGAGCCTTGCGAACCAATCGGCAACCGGAGCAGAGGAGCCGGCCACCAGCACGGCGTGTGGGCGCCCGAGGATGGCCAGATCTTGTCTCAGAGGTGCGGAGTCATACGTTAGGCTGAACGCGTCCACCGGACGCTGATCTGTAAGCAACTCCCCCCACCAAAAACCGGCTTCTACGCCGATCGACGGCACGTATTTCAATTGGTGAGTGGTGGGATTCTCCGGTTGGGTCGAGAGCACGTGAGCATCCTGCAGATATAACGTGCTTGGCTCGGTACCACGCGGTGGCCAGAACGGTTCTGCGCGCCAATGTCCCGGCACGGTTTTCAATTTCGTGTCCGGAGGATGCCAGTCGCGCATATAAACCGCGAGCGGCAGTTCATCCATGATCCCCGTGTTGCGACCCTTCAGCCAGTAGTCCCACCATCGCACCGCCTGGTCGCGCCACTCGATCTGTGGCCCCGGTTCTGCGTCACTGGGAAACGTGTGGTTCCATGGTCCAATAATCGCCTTTATTGGAGCCTTAACCTGCTCGAGCATGCGCGGAATCGAATCGCGGTAGCCATCCAGCCAACCACCGATCAAGAAACAGGGAATCTTGATCTCCTTCAGAGGCCGCACAGGGCTTCGCCAGAAATCGCTGTCGTGCTGATGCTTCAGGTAGAGCAAAGACCAGGGGGCGGCATCGAAGCGCGGCCCCAGTACCTTTTCGTCGAGGGTGTAGTCAGGCGCCCCGGTCATGCCCGGAGCCATATCCATGTTTAGCTCGAACTCGTCGATATGCATGAGCCCGTCCATATAGTGGACGTCGTCATGGAAAAGCTCTTCGGTTGCATCTACGGCGAGGATTGCCTTCAACGCCGAAGGATGCCGCATGGCCATCTGAATCGAATTAAAGCCCCCCCACGAAATTCCAAACATGCCTACATCGCCGCTCGACCATGGCTGGCTGGCAAGCCACGCAATCACCTTTTCGCCGTCCTGTTGTTCTTGTGCGGAATACTCGCGCTCGGTTGGAACACCCTCGCTCGCGCCGAATCCGCGGATATCCACCCGCACACTTACATAACCGCGTCGCGCAAAGTATGAGTGCACAGGATAGTCACGTGCGGCCGTCGCATCGTCCTTCCGATAGGGCAGATACTCGAGCAGTGCGGGGAATCGTTCCCCTGGCTTTCCTCCGTCGGGCATGTAGAGCGTGGCCGCGAGCCGGATGCCATCCGCCATCGGAATCCAAGCCTGGACCATGCGAACGTCATATTTCGCCGGTGACGGCGGCAGCGCCGCAAAACCGTGAGCTGCCACTCCGAGCAAGATTCCAGCGAGCAAAATGAATGAAGAACTTGTGAATTTCTTGGGATTCATCGAGGGGCAAATGATAGCAGCCGCAATCAACAATCAAAAATCAACAACCAATAATCAGACTTGATTTTCCCCAAAAGCCTCACACCTGTTTTCAGAATGCCCGGCCCGCCGCTGGGGAGCGGCTGTGTGGGGTCGTGGGGTGAGGCCGGGCAATCTTTGTTTCCCCTCAGGATTTGCAGCTGCATCTTTTGTAACCCGCTCTCATGTTCTTGCCTGTGACTCATATCACTCACCGTTGTGCGCTATGGGCCACGGGGGCTTGTGATCGAAGTCACCGCCAGCAGGTTCGGCCCGATTTACAGTAAGCCCGAAACTATTCCCCGCGGGGATTGAGGAGAAAGCACTCATGGCGTATGTGATTACCGACAGTTGCATCAAGGACGAGCTGTGCGTGGAAGTTTGTCCGACCGATTGCATCCATCCCAAGAAGGACGAAGCGAAATTCGAGGCGGAAAAGCAACTCTTTGTCGATCCGGCTGGCTGCATCGACTGCGGTGCCTGTGTTCCGGCCTGCACTTCAGATTCGATCTTTGCCGCTGAGGATCTCCCTGAAGACAAAAAGGAGTTCCTCGAGAAGAACGCTGCCTACTACGTGAACGCCTAGTTGGATCTAGCTACCGCCACGCCGTTGTTCGAACCAACCGTGCTCAGCCGTTGACCTATTGCGTCAACGCCGCTTCTGACAAACAGGGCCTGCTCGCGATTGTTTACAGAGGCAATTTCCTCTTCAGGGAAAGACGTGAAACAAGAAACCGGCGCCGCTAGGCGCCGGTTGGTTGGGCCTGCAGGGAATAGTCCAGAGCCCGATCGATGGCCCGATTCGGCAGTGCAATCGCCTCCGTCGCAATACGCGTCTCTGGTGGCAAGTTCTGGGGTATTTCCCGGGTCAGGCTCGAAATGAGTGCTTCCAAGATGCAATCCAAAGCCTGTTCCGATCCACTCCAGGTTCTGGACAACGATTCACGATGAATTGCAAGCTCTCCCACCAATGCTGGATTGAATTTCACGCCAGTCTTCTCCGCATCCATAGAGCCCCCCGTCGGCCGGCAGAGGGACGGACTGGTGGGGAATAGGAGGCTGGCGAAATTTAGCCAGTGGATCAGCAACGTTCGCACATGCTCAATGCAGCAAACGCCATGCATTGCCTCTTGTTCGGCCAGCGTGGGATGCCAGCGCAGAATCTTGATACTGTCCAGCCAGTTATTCTCGGCTACCAGAAACCATCCTGCACCATCGCCCGCCTCCTGGCCGCAAACTGTGCACGGAAGAACTGCCGATCGATGATTGTTGTGCGTTCTGGCGGTCAATGCTACTCCTCTGCAGTCTTTCCAGTGAGAAACCGTGGCGGAAAATTTGCTCTGAGTGGCACCGTAATCATCCCGCGATGGGTGTCGAACTGCAGTGTGAAATGATCGGAACAGGCCTGGCACAACCAGTAATGTTCGCGTCGCCATGCCTTACGGCGATTGACGTGGGCATCGGATTCGCTGTCCGCGGAATGAATTTCTGCGAGAAACAGTTTACCCTCGCGCAACGATCGAAACGGAACCGCACACGACGGATTGGCGCACTTTTGCAACATGGTCCCTCTTTGGGGAGGTTCTTATGCTGTTGCATTCCGTTGGCCGAACAATCTCGTTGACCTGCAGTTCATCCGAGCAACTTTCTTTCCAAGGAGTTATCTAGATTTCCCCCAGGGCGGTATGACTCTTGTGCCAATCACGCGGCTTCAGGATTTAGGTGATTCCGACGAACGCTCGTCATCCATCTTCTTCGTCAGCCCCGCGGAACTGCAGATGAAGCCCGACATCCTCGAGTACCTCGACCGGCACGAAGTCCAATATGAGCTTCAGCCGGATCTGAACAAGGTCGTTAGCGAAGTCGATGTGATCTACCAGACGCGCATCCGGCCGGACTGTGGCGCCGACATTGCTGTGCGCAAAAAGTATGCGATCGACTCGTCAGTGCTGCAGCGCATGAAGCCAGATGCCATGACTTTGCATCCGCTGCCGCGCACCGTGGAGCTCGATAAGACGATCGATAGCGATCCCCGCGCGATGTACTTCCGCCAGGCGACGAACGGGCTTTTCGTGCGCATGGCATTGTTAACAATGCTTTTGGAAAAGTAGCTGGTCGCAGTTCGTAAGGCGGAGTTCATGCGCAAAATTCGAATTTCGGCTAGCGAACGGCAAACTACGAGCTACGAACTACGCGATACGAGGTCATATGTCTCTACTAGCCGAACAGACTCATTCACAAGAACTCATTCATCTCGAAGAAACCTATGGCGCGCACAACTACAACCCTCTTGACGTCGTCATCGAACGGGCTCAGGGCTGCTGGGTCTATGACGTCGAAGGCAACAAGTACCTCGATTGCCTCGCCGCCTATTCAGCAGTCAATCAGGGGCACTGCCATCCTAAGATTCTCGATGCCTTGATTGAGCAGGCGCATCGCGTGACGCTCACCTCGCGCGCCTTCCGCAATGATCAGCTACCGCTGCTCTACGAGCAGCTGCACGAATTAACGGGTATGGACATGGCGCTGCCGATGAATTCGGGCGCTGAGGCAGTCGAAACCGCGGTCAAGGCCGCCCGCAAGTGGGGACACAAGGTCAAGGGCATACCTAATGGCCGCGCGGAAATCATCGTTTGCGCAAGCAACTTCCACGGCCGCACCGTGACGATCATTAGTTTCTCGAGCGACGAGCAATACCGCGACGGCTTCGGGCCGTTCACACCGGGCTTCAAGATCATTCCTTACGGAGACGCTGCTGCTCTGCGCACTGCCATCACGCCCAACACTTGCGCGTTCTTGGTCGAACCGATCCAAGGTGAGGCGGGCATCGTTATTCCTCCTGCGGGCTTCCTGAAGGAAGCCGCTCAGATCTGCCGCGAGAACCGCGTTCTGCTCATCGCTGACGAGATTCAATCCGGTCTGGGCCGTACCGGGAAACTTTTCGCATACATGCACGACGACATTCGTCCGGATGTAATCATCGTGGGAAAGGCGCTCTCCGGCGGCTTCTACCCGGTCTCCACGGTACTCGCATCGAGGGAGGTTCTCGGAGTGTTCCATCCCGGAGACCATGGCAGCACCTTCGGCGGCAACCCGCTGGCCTGCGCCGTAGCCCGCGCAGCGTTGCGCGTTCTGGTTGAAGAAAACCTTCCTGAGCGCTCGGCCGAGCTGGGAGCCTACTTTCTCGAAAGGCTCAAGACTCTGCGGGCTCCGATCTGAAAGAGGTGCGCGGCCGCGGTCTCTGGATCGGCATCGAGCTGCATAGCTCAGCGCGGCCTTACTGCGAGGCGCTGAAGCAGGAAGGACTCCTCTGCAAGGAGACGCATGATCACGTTATCCGTATCGCTCCGCCACTCACCATCACACGCGAAGAGATCGACTGGGCATTTGAGAGGATTAAGAAGGTGATTCAGAACAGCTAGCAATGGCAGGGGGAACAAGGCCACTACGCTCCTGACTTTCTGCCTTTGTGCTGATCTTAGTTCGTGGTTTTCTCCGTGCCGCTGTGTCTCTGTGGTGAATACGCTATCATTCCCGAATGCCCACCGCGGCCCTGCTATGCCCGCCAACCTACTTTGATGTCATCGATATGAAGAATCCCTACATGGTTGGGGACAGTCCTATCGACAAGGAGAAGGCTCGCGCCCAATGGGACGCGCTCTGCTCGGCGCTGCAGTCCGCCGGCATCAAGGTGGAAATCATCGATCCCGTACCCGGCCTCGAAGACATGGTTTTTGCTGCCAATCAGATCTTCGTCGGTTGTCACGCCGAAATCGGCAAGTTCGTTGTGCCAAGCCACATGCGCTACGCTTCGCGTCAGCGCGAGGTTCCGTACTTCGTGGAATGGTTCTGTAAACGCGGGTACAAGATCCTCGACATCAATCTAGGCGACGAATACCTCGAAGGCGCTGGAGATCTAATCTGGCATCCCGATCGCTCCCGCATCTATGCCGGATACAAGTTTCGCACCACCATTGGTGCAGTCCGGTTGCTCACTGAAAAAATGAAGCCGCTGGGTATTTCCGTGACCCCGCTCGAACTGATCGATGCTCATTGCTACCACCTCGACACGTCTCTTTGTCCGCTGAACAACGACGCTGTGCTGATCTATCCCGGAGCGTATTCACAAGAGTCGCTTGCGGCGCTGCATACCTTCTGGAAGCGAGTTCACGAACTTACGCGAGAGGAGGCTCTCGGATTCATTGGAAACGGAATTGTGGCGACCGGACGCTACTTGACTCCGAGACTAACCCCAAACCTTGAGAGGATTCTCACTGCCGAGATTCTTCAGCCGATAGTTCTCGATACTTCGGAGTTCGAGAAATCCGGCGGAAGCCTGTTTTGCATGAAAACCTTTTTGGATTAGACGAGATATCACTGCTTTTGTACTAATCCTGCGCTCGCTTCAATCAATTGCTGAACTGGTGCCGTCACCACCAGCAACAGGTCCGCACGAGGTGCCTTGAAGCGCTCGAAGAGCGCCACTTGTTGAGAGCTCCATGCCGCCGGCGGAGCGACACCTTGCTCGAGATAATTTAGAGCAAACAATCCCGACTCTCCCAGAGCAGAAAGGTCTTCCGACAGCGAGGTGACTTCACTGAGCAGAAACGAGCCGCCCAGCAGTGGCCGCAACTTGGCATCATTGTCTCTCCATGCCGTTAGGCCTTCGCGAATTTCCATCGCTGAGGCTCGATCTTTATAGCCACTTCGAATGTAGGTGTTTACCAGGTCTCGAAAATGGCGGGCCGGCTCGCTTTCCGGATTCGCCCCATCCACCAGCCGGATGAGCGGCGCGCGGAAATCCCATGCTGTCTTGAGACTGTCGATGCGTGTGTAGTCCTTCACCGGTTCGACCGCGTCGGCCAACACGCGGAGTGCGGCTGTGTCGCTGTTGCCCGCCATGCGACGAAACATCGCAATCTGGGCGGATTTGTGCGTCAGGCCTATCCCTTCAAGCTGTTCACTGATGCGATCCAGCCGCTCGTACATGCTGGCGACATCTTTTATTTCGGGTGGCGACCACAGGCGCTCGGCAATCGCTGCATTGCGCGGCCAAATACGGTTGTCGATATTTTCCGAGGTCACCCACTCCGACCACATACACGATTCACCTCCAACAATGCGGTTCTTCTCTTCGGTATTCAACCCTGCAGCAGCGCCGCTCATCGGATCAACAGCGTAATGACGTTCAGCCGACCACATGTAGTCGAGATAGTAGCCAAACGAAAGCAGCCCGCTGTAACCTTGGCGCGCCGCCGTCGCCAATGATTCCTGACCACGCCACGACTGCACCACAACCGTCTTCGGAAGGTCGGGATGCAGGACCTCATCCCAACCCATCATCGTTTTGTGATGCTTGGCCAGAATCTTCTGCAGCCGCCGATTAAAGTACGCCTGCAGGTCCTGATTGTTCTTCATGCCATGCGAATGAATGAAGGCTTGGATCTTGGGATTCTTATTCCATTGTTCGCCGCTTACTTCATCGCCACCGATGTGAAAGTAAGCGTCCGGAAAGATGGTCGCCATCTCGCCGAAAAACGTGTCAATAAACTTGTAAGTCTCTTCGCGGGTTGGATCGATGGCAGCCTCGGGCGCGCCTGGCTCAATCTTGTAGGGCCCGGGTCCGCTGGACAGGTCGGGGTAGCCCACGAACATGGAGCGACTGTGAGCAGGCATTTCAAACTCGGGAACGATTCGAATACCCCGATCATAGGCATAGGCGACCAGTTCCCGGAGCTCGCCCTGCGTGTAATAAAGCCCGTCTGAACCGAATTCTTGCAGCTTCGGGAACTTCTTACTCTCAATGCGAAATCCCTGATCGTCGTATAGATGCAGGTGGAGCACGTTCATCTTGACCGCTGCCATGCCGTCCAAGTTGTGCTTGAGAACGTCTAGCGCGATGAAGTGCCGGCCCACGTCAATCAGCAGTCCGCGCCACGCAAATCGAGGACGATCCTTGATCGAGACAGCTGGAAATGCAAAGCCGTTGGGAGTAAGTTCCATCAGTTGCAGCAATGTCTGCATTCCGTGCAGTACGCCGAGCGGCGTTGGCGCCGTCAGTTTCGCGCCCGAGTCGCTCACCACTAGCTCATAAGACTCGTCCTCGCCGAGATTCTCAACTTTCTCTCGCCCATTGTCGGTTTGAATCAGCAGAGTCGGAGTTGAGCTCGAAAGCTTGTGCAGTGGTATTCCCGTTTGCTGTGAGAGATTCGCAAGGAATCGATCGACCCCACGATCCACAGTGATGTCCGCTACTCCGGTAGTAGAGACCGAGAATGAACTATCGATCATCAAGCGTCCAGGTCGGAGTTGCACAGATGACGGGATGGGCATCAAGGAAAGTTTACGTGCGGCGGTCGAGTCCGTACCAGCAACGGACAACGTGGCCGTCAGAACAAAAAACGTGGGCATCCAAAGGTAGCGTAAGAAGTGGGCAGGCATCACTGAAAGCCTCCGTCAAAGCCATTTAGTGTAACTGAGGGCAGCGAATGGGGAAGTGTGTCGTAGAGCTATTCCAGCGCTCCCAACGCGCGATCCTGGCAGTTCGAGCACAACACGCCTTCCTTCAGATCGATCCATTCCACTGCATGCGAAGGGGCCATCGCGCAGGAGTAGTCATCGCAATGTGTAAGGTGGAGTGTGTGCCCCACCTCATGAACGGCTTCTTTGATCAAGCGCTGGACTAGCAGGTTGGTGTCGCCGGGCAGCCCGTAAAACTCCTGCATAAGCCGATGAAACGAGACCACGGTACAAGGCCCGCCCATTTGTGCTTCGCCAAACACAAACGTCAGGATGGGTATATAAAGATCGACGCCGGTTATGCCCAGCACGCGCCAGACTCCATCGGCTGCTCCGGCCTGCATTGCCTGGATAATCTCTGTCGAATGAAATTGCTGCCGCTCTGGATGAAAGGCAAACTGCGGATCGAGCCTTGGCCCGACTATTTGGCATGGAACTCGAAAAGCCTCTGCCAGTGACGGAGCCACCTCCATCAGCAGCCGCTCGTCGAAATTTCCGATCGGCAGCAGGTCCAGCGTTTTCATCGCGTCTCGACGGGTTTGCTCCAGCCGTACTTCTTCATCTTGTGATGCAGCGTGACACGGTCGATTTCGAGCACTTCAGCTGCGTGGGTTTGATTCCAGTTGCATTGCTCGAGCACGCGCAGGATGTGGCTCTTTTCGATCTCCTCAAGCGACCTCGGCCCGTTTCCGTTAGCTGCCGCCGCTGGCATCGCCGATTTGAACACAAAATCCTGTTCGCGAATCTCGGGTTCCTGAGCCACCACCATCGCGCGTTCCACTGCATTTTCAAGTTCGCGCACGTTGCCCGCCCACGGTTGCTGTTGCAGCAAGTTCATTGCCGAAGGCGATACGCGTGTGATCTTCTTGTTCATCTGCAGCGAGAATTTCTTGACGAAATGTCCCACCAGGAGCGGAATGTCGTCGCGGCGCTCGCGCACCGGCGGCAGCTCAATGTGAAACACGTTCAACCGGTAAAAGAGATCGGGCCGGAACTTGCCTTCCTCAATCAGCTGCTCCAGGTTCTTGTTGGTTGCGGCGACGCAGCGAAAATCGACCTTGATCGGTTGCGTGCTGCCGACACGCACGATCTCGTGCTCCTGCAAAACCCGGAGCAGATCGGTCTGGGTCTTCAGGCTAATGTCGCCGATTTCATCCAGGAACACCGTCCCACCTTCCGCGATTTCGAACTTGCCTTTCTTGCGGTACTGCGCGCCGGTGAAGGCGCCCTTTTCATGTCCGAAGAGTTCGCTTTCGAGCAGCGTCTCGGTTAGAGCGCCACAGTGAATGACCACTAGCGGATGAAACCGCCGAGGGCTAGCTGCATGGACGGCCCGTGCCACCAGTTCTTTACCCGTCCCACTCTCGCCGGTAATCAAGACTGTAGCGTCCGTGGGGGCGACGGTCTCAATGGCATGGAACACCGTCTGCATCGCTTCGCTCTGTCCGATAATGTCCTCGGGCCGCGCCACTTCCGCTACTGTTTCGCGCAGGCGGACGTTCTCCTGTTCGGTCCGTTTGTGCGCCAGCGCCCTCTTTACCAGGTGCGCAATCTCGTCTGGATCGAGCGGCTTGGTCACGTAATCATATGCGCCATTTTTCAGCGCAGTGACCGCCGTTTCGACCGACGCGTACCCGGTCATCATGATGACGATCAGCGCCGGATCGATCTCATGCATGCGTCGCTGCAGTTCGATGCCGTCGGTGCCGTGCATCTTTATATCAACCAGCGCAGCATCCCACGGACGCTCCGCCAACCGTGTCAGCGCATCGCTCGCATTTTCAGCCGTCCCGACCTCGTAACCTTCTTCGTGAAACCATTTCGCTAACGAATCTCGAACGCTTAGTTCGTCGTCGACGATCAGCAATTTTCCCTGTGTCGTCAAAGCAATCACCTCGATTTTGTTTCTACAACCGCCAGTGCTGGTTCTCCGCCCGCGAAGCGCAGACCTGGCGCGGGCAGCATGATCGTTATCGTGGTTCCTTTACCCAACTCGGACTGAAGAGCAATCTTGCCGCCGTGTCGCTCCACGATGCCGCGGCTCACTGCCAAACCTAGCCCGGTGCCGTGACCTTGTTCTTTGGTGGTCACGAACGGTTCGAACGCCTTCGCTAGGATCTCCGGCGGGATGCCCGTCCCATCATCACGCACGGTCAGTACGACCGCCGTACCGGTCTTATCGATCGCCGACCGCACCCACAGATCTCCGCCTTTCGGCATGGCATCGATCGAGTTGACTATCAGTGCGAGCAGGACCTGCTCGATCTGGGCCGGATCGCATTGCAGCCGGGGCAGACCTTCTCCCAATTCCGTGTGTAGCTGAATTGCAGCTAGATCCAGGTTGTGGCGGAGGAGCAGTACGCACTGTTCGAGCACACGATTGATGTCGGTGGGCTGAAGGTTCATGGGCGCGGTCCGCGAGAAACTGAGTAGGCTCTTCACCAAGTCCCCGCACCGCCGGCTCTCCGACGCGATAAGGTCCAGTGACTGAATTGCTTCCTCTTTTTTCTCTGCGCTCGCCTGGCCACGGTCAATCCACTTCCGGATCAGTTTTGAATAAGTGAGAATCCCGGACAGGGGATTGTTAATTTCATGCGCTACTACTGCCGCCATCTTTCCCAAGGAGGCCATCGTTTCAACGTGCAGCACTTCGTCGTGCGCCCGCTTCAACTCCCGCGTCTTCTCGTCGACCCGATCTTCGAGCGTCCGCGCCCACGAAACCATTTGCTCGTTGGCGCTGCGCAATTGCAGGCTCATCAGGTTGAATGAAGAGGCTAGGTCGCCGATCTGATCCTGGGACTGCAGTTTGATTTGATATCCGAGCTCACCGCGGCTGAGCCGTTCGGTTCCAGCTTGCAACTTCCGCAGCGGACGGCTGACCACTTTGTGGATGAACAGCCAGCTCAACACCCCAATCGCCAACATGGCCAGCAGGTCACAGGCCAATATCTGCAGCGTGCTTTGCGCCAATTGCTGATCGGCGCGAGTCAGCGATAGATGTGTGTCGAGAACGCCCAGAATCTGCTGGCTTTCCGGATGTGCGTGGCAGGCCGCATTCGCACACTCTAGCTGGTTTTCGATCGGTGTAATGATGGCCAATACACGGTTTCCATGCGCATCGCGATATACCCGAAAACGATCAGGCCGATTCAACTTGGTAAGCGGTTGCCGCTGTGCGTGGCATCCGTAGCAAGCCTCAGCAGCTTTATCGACAGACTGGTTTGTTTCGTGCGGATCGGTCGAATAGCTGATCCGCCCCTCGCGGTCGAACACACGCACGCGTACCATGCCAGGTTCGTTGGCCATGGTTGTGATCACGCGGTGCAAGCCGTCGCGATCATTCTGCAGCATGTAGAAGTTGGTATTACGGCGAATGACGTCACTGATGCGTTCCGCACTCACCAGGGTGGACGTTTCCAGATGCTGGCGGTGTAAACGAGTCGTTAGGTATCCCAGAAGCGCGAAGATGATAAGCATCGCGCCCAGTAGCATTCCAATCAGCTTAGTGCCTAGTCCATAAGTGAGGCGCCGTCGGAGGCTCCCCCACCACGATTTGGACTCAGTCTCCTGCATGGCTCAAGACCTCGGAGCCAACCACCGCCTCTCGTTCCACGGCGGCATGTTCAGCTTCCGCGGGGAAGATTGGCAAGTACTTAGCGGCAAGTCCGAACAACGCGAACCCAGCCGCGATAATCGCCGCAGTGATCGACAGCTCCGTCCATTTCGGGACATAGTGCAATCCCGCTGACCCCTCAAGCCCTGTGATACTGACGTTCAACCGGTTCGTGATGAATCCCAACACAACCAACACCGCTGTGACATACAGGCCACCAGGGGAATTGCGAATTTTCCTCTGCATAAGCAATGCCAGCGGGATGATTAGGGCGAGCGTTAACTCCAGCCAGAACAAGTAAGTTTCATATCCCGGTTTTAACAACATCTTCAATACGCCGCGATGGAGCAAATCTTCGAAACGCAAGATTCCATATACGGAAAGCACAACCAGCAGCACCCGTCCGAGTTCCTGAATAATGGGCAGTTCGAGTTGCCGTCCAAAATGTTTGGCACTCATCGAGGACTCAAAAATTGTCATTGCGAGTCCGACCGCAATCGCAGACAGAAAAAAGAATGCCGGCAACAGCGGCGTATACCAGAACGGATGCAATTTCTCCGGCATGATCAGATACATCGTGCCGAGTGAGGACTGGTGCAGCGTCGAGAGAATCACGCCGCCGATTACTAGCGGGATCAGCACAGCGCGAACGACTTTCAACGGTTTTTGTAGGTTGAAGTGCTCGAGCACGATGGGAGAAAACTCAAGAGCGAGCACAGTCGTGTAGAGCATCACGCAATAGGCCACTTCGAACATCACCGAATGCGGGTTGCGCATGATCAGTGGATGCCAGATGTTGTAGGGCTTGCCAAGATCGAACAGCAGGGCAACACACACCAGCACGTAACCGAGGAACGCGGTAAGAATGGTCGGGCGGACGATCGGGTGTAGCCGCTTGATGTTCAGGATGTGAACTGCAGCGGTCAAGGTGAATCCGCCCGCCGCTAGCATCACACCGCATAGCACGTCGAAACTGATCCAGATTCCCCACGGGAACTGGTCATTAAGATTGGTCGAAGGTCCCAATCCCCTCAGGAATCGTGCGTACGTCGCATATACTCCCGCCGCCATAAGGAAAAGGAAGACGAGTTTCCAGAATGTTAGTTTGAATTTCATTTCGTCCTCCCGTCGTCATGCGTGGAACTCGGGTAGAAGATCACCGTCTTCGGCTTACCCTCGGCCTCTGCTACCTCTTCGCGGCGATGTGTAATCCACCACACTCCGCCCAGCATGACGCCGCCAAGTGGAACGAAATCCGGAATCCGCGACAGAACGCGATAGGTGAAAAGTGGAAGAGGATCGCGCGTCAGGTCTGTGCGGTAGCCAAACTCTTCGAAAGGAACGCTGGAGAGTAGTAGCACCGAAGTCCCGCCCACCTCATTTAGGCCGTAGATGTGGTTCACGTATTTGTCGGGATTGTCGTGCAGTCGTTGCTGCGCTTCCGCGATTAGTTCGTCGCGTTCTCCGAACTTTGTGGCTCCAGTCGGGCACGCCTCTGCGCAAGCCGTCGGCCTTCCCGCTTCCACCCGGTCCGAGCACATCGTGCATTTCTGCACTCGCGGCGCGAGTTTCTTCCACTCATACTTGGGCACGCCAAACGGACATGCAACCATGCAATACCGGCATCCCATGCAGCGGCTCGCCTCGTAAATGACCGGGCCCGCGGGCGTTTTTCGCAACGCCGCAACGGGACACACCGAAGCGCATGCCGGATCGGCGCAATTCATGCAGAGACGCCGCATGTACTTGTCGCCCTTGGCAAGAACTACAGTGAACTTGTGTTCGGATTGACGATCTTCCGCGGCTACGGCGTCGTCATACGGTAGCTTATTTCTCTCAGCGCACGCTGCTTCACACTGCTTGCAATCAATGCAGAGCGTGGCGTCGTACAGCAGTGCCTTGCTCATGGAACAATCTCCTGGCCACTCCGGGACAGGACGTCCGCTCCAGCGGATCGAAGATGGGCGGATGTGGGGACTGTGACGAAGCAGCGTTCAAGGGCCCGCCCGATCGAGAGGCAGGCTCGCCGGAAGATGTGCACCCGGGTCCCGACTTCGGCGCGGAACCCGGGCGGGCTGTTCTGCATTCCCGCACAGGAGAGGCGTCGCGCTCGCCCACACGTTGGGAGCCGCCGGCAATTAGCGTTAAGAGTCCAGTTCCACCGGACACCGGCATAGCGCACCCCTTCACTGCCGTTCCGCTGGCCCTTTGGGGGACCTGGTGACGTAGGGTTCAGCGGAGCGAAGCAGAACAGCCGATTCCTTACTACTTCTGCAAGTCGCGAACTGCGGCGACCACGGCCTTCACTTGATCCGGAGTCAGAGCCTTGGCCAGGGCGGCATGCTTCGGATTGGTCGTGATCACGTTCGTCAGGTCGGCATCCGATTTCTTCTTCGCATCGCCGGAAACCAGGCTCGGAATGTTCGCTGCCGGCTTGCCAGCTCCATCCGGACCATGGCAAGCAGCACACTTCGCCTTGTACAGCGCGGCGCCGTCTTCGGCCCAGGACAGACTTGGGATCAAAATGAACAGAGCTACCGCGACCGTCAGAACCAGCATCGCGATCTTTGTGGTCTTCATGATGGCGTTCCTCTCGAAAATAGATTTAGCTGCGCGCAAAAAAACGATGTTTCTTGGGGCAATATACTGTTGCGAATTTTGCCACCGCCCCGACCTCCTGAAAGTTCGTGCTGTTGCAAATCTCCGCATTGCTTCATGCGCTGATGCAAGTTTCAACGGTCGCGGACCGCTATGCGGTGATGTAAGTCACCCTTGACCGTGACCCGAGTGGGGATATAGGTGTTCGTATGGCACAGGAAAGAAAGGAGAAGGCGGAGGCGCAAGCCGGAATAGGCGTCCTTGGCAGAGATGCCTTGTATCCGACGGTAATCGATGGACCCGGTTACTGCCTGTTCTGCAGAAGTTTACGCCGACGTTTATGCGTGCACTAAGAATCCTGACGCGACAATCACTAGCCCGACCGTGCCCATCACGAGCCCGCAATACCAGAACGCTTTTCGCCCGGAAAGCAGTGTGATCGATGTGATAACCAGAGCGATTTCCAGAAACACTTCGCCCAGATCAAAACGGTCCGCCTTGCGATGTGCGAGGATGGTCTCCTGTTCCAGTTCGCGAGCCTTGCTGTCGAGTTCTTTCTGCTCGTCACGATATCGTTCGGCTTCCGCTTTGTACTTCTCGTGCAACTTGGCCGCGCCTTCCGCGTCCTTGCTGTTGAGAACGGTCATCAGATCGGCAAACAGTTCGTCCGTGTGGCGGCGCACATTCTTTGCTTGGTAGTAGGCCCACTGGTCAGTGACCTTGTTCTGTAGCACGCTTTCTTCAATGGCCGTGCGATGCCCGAGCAAGGAAGAGATGGCGACAAGGACCGCCAGCACGGTCATGGTCAACGTGGCCGGGATCAGGCTCGGATCGTGCTTGGCATGCTCGGCATGTTCTTTCAATTCGTCAAGTTCGTCGGACATGGCGTTTCATAATACAGGAAGAGAAACCGCACGCGCGTGACATCGCTGGTTCCAAACGATCCCCAATTTATTCACCCATAACTTTCACAATAACCCGTTTGTCGCGTTGCCCATCGAACTCAGCGTAGAAGATGCGTTGCCACGGGCCAAAATCGAGTTTGCCATTCGTTACCGGAACAATCACCTGGTGATGGACAATCATCGACTTAAGATGGGCATCGCCATTGTCTTCTCCAGTCTGATGATGCTTGTAGTCAGGCTTGGCAGGCGCGAGTTCTTCGAGCCACTTTTCGATGTCTTCGATCAGTCCGCTCTCGTTGTCGTTGACATAGACCCCGGCCGTAATGTGCATCGCGGAAACCAGGATCATTCCATCTTTGATGCCGGATTTCTGGAGGATGCTCTCCACCCGCGGCGTCAGGTGGACATAGGCGTGGCGCGTCTTTGTGTGCATCGTCAGATACTCGGTATGGAATTTCATGTTTTCATTGTAGAGGGTTCTGCACTGCCGGAATTCTGCTGGCAGTTCAAAGTGGGGAGCAAGTGAGCGGACAAGGTATCCGCGTTCTGCACTTGGTGTAATTACCGCATCGATTCTTCGACTTCCGAGATCCAATCGGGACGTTTCAGAACTTCGCGCGGCTTGGGCCCGTCGGCGGCACCGACGATGCCATCGCGCTCCATCAGATCAATCAAGTGCGCGGCGCGTCCATAGCCGATGCGCAGCCGTCGTTGCAATAGGGAAGTGGAAGCCTTTCCGAACTCGACGACCAGACGCACAGCATCGTTGAATAATGGATCATTGTCGTCCTCGCCCATGTCACTGCCATCTTCGCCACGCGCGCCCGCTTCGCGTTCTTCCTGCGGCGACTCGGTAAAGTCTTTCTTGTAGTCGGCGACACCTTGCGATTTCCAGAACTCAACAACCGCCGCGATTTCCTTCTCGGTGACAAACGGGGCGTGCAGGCGATGGACGCGGGCCGATCCCGAAGGCAGATACAACATGTCGCCGCGTCCGAGCAGTGATTCTGCGCCGTTAGCGTCGAGAATAGTACGCGAATCGACCTTCGTCGCCACACGGAACGATACGCGGGCCGGAAAATTGGCTTTGATAAGGCCGGTAATCACGTCGACCGACGGGCGCTGAGTGGCGAGCACGAGGTGTATACCGACGGCGCGGGCCATCTGCGCCAGACGGGTAATGGATTCTTCTACATTGTTCCCGTCCAGCATCATCAAATCGGCCAACTCATCGATGATAATCACGATGTACGGAATCGGGCCTTCATCGCTTGCCGAATCGCCGCCGAACAGGCTGGGAGTGTCGTCGAAAAGTCGGTTATAGCTATCGATATTCCGGACACCCTTTGCGGCCAGCAACTTCAGACGGCGTTCCATTTCGCGGACGGCATTCCGCAGGGCATTAGCGGCTGCTTTCGGTTCAGTAATGATCGGGGTATAGAGGTGAGGAACGCCTTCGTAGTTGCCAAGTTCCAGCCGCTTCGGGTCAACCAGCACCAATCGCACCTGGTCGGGCGTCGACTTGTACAGGATCGACATGATCATCGCATTAATCGCGACGCTCTTGCCCGTGCCCGTCGAACCTGCAATCAGCAAATGCGGCATTCCTGCCAGATCAGCAACCGCGATCCGACCGTTGATGTCCTTGCCCATGGCGAGCGTAAGTTTCGATTTCGATCCGAGAAATTCCGGCGACTCGATGTTCTCTCGGAGCCAAATGATCTCGCGCTCGCGGTTAGGCACCTGAATGCCGACCGTGCTCTTCCCGGGCATGCGTTCGATTAGGATGCTCTCGGCGCGCAGGGCCAGGCAGAGGTCGTCGGTCAAGCCGGTGATGCGGCTGTACTTGATGCCGGCTTCCGGCTTGTATTCGAACGTTGTCACTACCGGTCCAGGATTAATTTGCGTGACCTGCCCATGAACATCGAACTCCGAATACTTTTCGGTGAGTACTTGCGCTAACAGCTTGAGTTCGTCTTCATGGACCGCCTGCGCTTCATCGGGCCGGTGCAGTAAACTCGACGGCGGCAGCTTGTAGCTGCCGGCGACCTTCGGCAAGGTCGTTTTCGGCTTGTGTTCGGCGTCAGCGCGTCCAGCCACCGCCGGTTCTTCGATGAGTTCTTCCACTTCAGGCGGCATCTCTGGCGACATGGGAGGAACTTCTTCTTCCTCGATCATGCGCTCGATACCGGTCCGGCCAGGCTGGCGCGCGGGTTCGACGCGCGCTGGCGCTTCTTCGCGAACCGCTCGTGCCGGCACCAGTTGTGTAGTAACCATGGGCCGCTGCGCGCGGCGCTTCTCGAGTTCCAATTGCTGGCGCCTTCTCTGGCGCTCATCCTTCCAGTCTTTCCAGCGATCCATCAGAGCGAGGACGAATGCGAATCGGCTAGGAGCCCAAACCTGGATTGCTGAGAACGAGAATGCGGTTGTCAAGTAGAGCGCCACTGCCAACACCGTCGTGCAGACGATGTACGCTCCCGCCAAATTGAAATAATGAATGAGTGCGTCGCCGATGATTCGTCCAAGCAGTCCTTCGATAGGAATCGCACTCATCCAGCGCAGATGACCGGGCAAAATGGCGAGTAGCGCTGGGACGAACATCAACAGCCATGCTCCGCCGAGTGTTTTTGCGATTGGCGCCTGCACGGCTCGTGAGCGGAACCACTTTGCTCCCACCATGCACAGAAACACAGGCAGTAGGAAGGCGCCCAAGCCCCAGAATTGCAGAATGAGATCGGAAAGATAAGCGCCGACAATGCCGATCCAGTTGCGGGCTGCGCGCGATCCATCTAAGACCGACGCGCTGTTTATCGAAGGATCAAGCGGCGAATACGAAGCCAGCGCGAGGAACAGGAGGAGCGCGGAGACACACAACAAGAATCCAACCAGCTCGTTCAGCCGCCGGTTCCTGGTGGGCTCAAAAATCGTTGAAAGGAATTTCATTGGCTTCAACAGCCCCGCTGTGTGAGATGCAGACACGCCGCCACGGGTGCCGTCTAGAGGCCAGAGCCAGACAATTATGACAAGAAGGTTCCGCTCCGACAATGCGCGAAAAGGTACAGGGTGGCGAGTTCGATACGGGCAAGCACGTGAAACTTGGCGTCAGGTCAGTGATTTAGCGGCTGTCCACGCCATGCTCATGGGGACGTGCTCGTACGATCCGCTTGAGTGCAGATTCCTGCGCATGAAGCCAAAGTTCAGCGTTGTGCTCGACAACTAGTGCCCGATTATTCCTGCTGCCAAGCCCAGGACGGCGAGCCCCACAACGATTCGGTAGACTGCAAACGGCGCGAATCCTCGCTTCCGTACCCAGTTCATGAACCAGGCGACAGCGCCGTAAGCGACGATAAACGACACCACGAAGCCGATGATCAGAATCACCCATTGATGCGAGCTGATCTCGGCCACGCCGATCGGATTCTCATCTTTCCCGGACAGCGATTTGTAGAGCGTATATAGGGTTGCCACAGCCATGGTTGGCATTGATAGAAAAAAGGAGAACTCCAAGGCTGCCGCCCGCGACATGCCAGCGAGCTGTCCGGCAGCGATCGTCGACATGGACCGAGACGTGCCGGGAAATACGGCAGAAAGTATTTGGCATGCCCCGATCCAAATTGCTTGCCCGCCGTGAATATCATCCATCTTCCAGGTGTGAATCGGCGTGGCTTCCGCCCCAGGACCCGCAGCTTCCCACGGCGCTTTCATGGCATCGACGATCCACATTACGATGCCGCCGATCAGCAACGCTCCTCCCATGACATATAAGCTCTCAAGGTTCTTCCCGATCACTTTGGTCAGGAGAAATGAAGGCACAGCCGTCACTACAAAAGCAATCATGACCAGGCTCAGCGGGTGCGTCAGATATGTGCAGTCACGGTTCTCACCCTCTGGGAAGGTGGAGATTAGCTTGGCAATGTGACGCCGGAAATAGACCGGTAACACAAGGATTGCGCCCAGCTGAATCACGATCGAATACATCTTCCAATAGCCGCTTGATAGCGGCACATTCAAGAGCGCCTCAGAGATCCTCAGGTGGGCGGTCGAACTAACCGGCAGGAACTCTGTTAATCCCTCTATTATCCCGAGCAGCACGGACAGCAGGTACTCGTTCAAGTGTCCTCCACAAGGCACACGAATATCCTAAAGATTGGATACGGCAAAGTAACAACCCTGGTTGTCGAAATTAGTTGCCCTCGGCGTACCTTCGGAAGAAACTTTCTTGCTTCCACCGCGGACGATGTTCGTCGTCCGCCACATTGACCAACAATGCTCGGATGATCTCCTCATACTTCGCTGCCGCCTGTAGGTCAACCGGCTGGTACACGTCGTCCGAGGGTGCGTGATAGCGGTTCGTCAGCCAATCTTTGAAGGTTTGTTGTTCTGGCGAACCCATTTCAGCGCCCACGCTCATCACAATCGAGGGGATTCCGTGAAGAATGAAGTTGTATTGATCGCTCCGAATGAAGGAATTTCGCAGTGGCTCGGGATCGGGCTGCACCTTCACGGCGTCCGACTCCGCGATGCTACGGACACGATCGCCCAGGTCGGAATCATCCAGCCCTAGGACGCGCAGAATCTTCAAAGGCACGATGGGTAGGAACATGTCGACGTTTACGTCAGCGACAATCGACTTTGGGGGCACCGTCGGATGAGCGGCAAAATACTTTGACCCGAGCAGACCTTTCTCTTCCCCCGTGACCAATACCAGCAGAATCGAACGGCGCAGCTTTTCAGGATGCTTCTTAAAACTCGCGGCCATGTCGAGCACCAGCGCACTGCCCGACCCATTGTCCATGGCGCCGTTGTAGATGCGATCACCATTGATGGGCGCTCCAATCCCGACGTGATCGATATGCGCAGATAGCACTACATATTCGCTCTTGAGTGTAGGATCGCTCCCCGGAAGTATTGCCACCACGTTGGACGACTCGAGCTTGCGTGTCTCCACCTTGGCCTTCGCTTCTAGCGAAATGGTTAGGGGAAAGCGCGGCATCGGTTTGCGGTCCTTTCCAAGCGCTGCGATTTCCTCAAAAGTATGGCCCGAGCCGGCAAACAGCTTCTCGGCGCTCGCCGGATTCACATAGACGAACAGTTGAGCCCCTCGGGTCTCGTTGAATTCGGGATAGTCCAGGTCCATGCTGGGATGGTTGCGGTTCAGGGCGATACGTGACCAGGGAACGTCCATGGCGGCAGGGTTCAAAATCGAAACCATGCCGATCGCTCCGGCGGCCTTCAACGTCGCCCACCGCTCTTTGAGCGTCTGGTAGTGAGAGGCGAGCGCGCCTGGAATCTGTTCGGGAGATCCAGAGAATACGACCGCAATCTTGCCCTTAACATCAACGTCGGCAAAATCGTCGTAATTCTTTTCAGGAATCTTGAGGCCATAACCAACAAAGACCAGCGGAGCCTTTACCTCGTGCGCCGGCACAACGCGGCTGCTGATGAAAGCATCGTCGCCCAGAGCGAGTGGTTCGCGCTTGCCATCGCGGACCAACGTCAAACTGCAATCCGCCTCGATCATCTGGTGAGAGACGAATTTCACCGGCTGGTAATATCCCTTCCCCCCTGCTGGCAGGGCTCCGGCAGCCTTGAATTGTTCGACAGCATACGCCTGTGCCGCTTTTTCGCCAGCGCTACCAGTATCGCGGCCTTCTAGCTTGTCATCGGCGAGGAATTTGACGTGATTCCACCATGACTCGCCGTCGAAGTTCTGAGCAAAAGCTGAGGTCGATAACGCAAGCAGCAACAGAAGTCTTGGAAGCATCTTTGGTCCCCCACAACGGAAGTCTAAGCATAGCAGGCAATCGGCGCGATCGGCGGCGCTTCACCGGAAACCCGAACACCTTGAAGCCAAGTGCGTTCTCGAATCATCTGTAATCTCGTTGCCGGCTTATTTTCAATTTCAGGAAAATTATGACTACATATCCCGTCCCGAGCGCACTTGATGCCACCACGCAGATGTTCCCCACTTTGACCGCAGCTCAGATCGCTCGTGTGCGCCAGCATGGCAAGGTTCGAAAAGTGCAGCCGGGCGAAATCCTCTTCGAGCTTGGTGACATTGATGTCCCATTTTTCATTGTTCTCTCAGGAGCTTTGGAAATCGTCCAGCCCGACATTAAAGGAGAGCGTTCCCTCGTTACCCACGAGGCGGGCCGCTTCACGGGTGAAATGAATATGATCTCCGGGCAGGGAGCACTCGCCCGGGGCCGCGCCACTGCGGCTGGCGAGTTTCTGGAACTTAGCTCTGAGGAGCTACGCGCGCTGATTTCCAGAGACGCCGAATTAAGCGAAATCATTATGCGCGCGTTCATTCTGCGACGCATCGCTCTGCTCAACGCTGGTCTGGGAAATGTGATTCTCATGGGGTCGCGTCATTCAGCGAAGACTTTGCGATTGCGGGAATTTCTTGGCCGCAACGGACACCCTTATACCTACGTTGACCTCGACACGGACAAGACTTCACAGGAACTGCTTGATCGCTTCCATGTGAATGTCGAGGAGATTCCTGTTGTTATCTGCTCCCTCCGGAACGTGCTGCGCAATCCCTCGATCCAGGAAATGGCGGATTGCCTCGGCTTCAATGCCACTATCGATGCAACGCAGGTGCGAGATCTGGTCATCGTTGGAGCGGGCCCCTCCGGCCTTGCGGCCGCCGTCTATGCTGCATCCGAAGGCCTGGACGTTTTGGTGATTGAGGCTGCGGCGCCCGGCGGGCAGGCCGGGTCAAGCTCCAAGATCGAGAACTACCTGGGCTTTCCCACTGGCGTTTCCGGGCAGGAATTGGCGGGTCGAGCCACCACGCAAGCCCTGAAGTTTGGGGCAAAGATGATGATCGCCCGCAGCGCATCAGGCCTCAAATGCGCCAAGCATCCTTACGAAGTTGTGCTCGACGACGGCAAGACGCTAGCAGCACGCACCGTCGTCATCTCCACCGGTGCGCAGTACAACCGGCCGGATATCCAGAATCTCGCGAGATTTGAAGGCCAGGGCGTCTACTTCGGCGCGACATTCATTGAATCGCAGCTCTGCGGCGACGAAGACGTCGTGGTTGTGGGTGGTGGGAATTCCGCAGGACAAGCCGCCGTCTATATGGCGGAAGGAAATCGCAAGGTACACATGATTGTTCGCGGCGCCGAGCTTTCGAGCACCATGTCCCGTTACCTGATTCAACGCATCGAAGAAAACGCTCACATTGAGTTGCACTACAACACTCAAATTCAATCAGTCGACGGCAATGAGCATTTGGAGTCGATTGCCTGGCGCAATAGCAAGACCGGGGGGGTTACGAACCAGGCTGTTCGCCACCTTTTCATCATGACGGGAGCGTCCCCTCGAACCGCTTGGCTCGAAGGATGCCTGGAACTCGACAACAAGGGCTTCATTCTCACAGGGCGCGATCTGGACGACGCGATTGCGCAAAAGAGAAACTGGCCGCTGGCCCGTCCGCCGCTAATGCTTGAAACCAGTTTGCCGGGAGTATTTGCCGTCGGCGACGTTCGCTCTGGAAATGTGAAGCGGGTCGCCTCCGCAGTCGGCGAGGGATCAATCGCGATACATCTTGTGCATCGCGTTTTGAGCGAGCAATAGTAGGCGGATGACTTTCTCAAATCCTGCCGGCGAGCTGGCAAAAGTGCCTACTGGATTATGTTCCCGTAGGTGGGTACGCCCTGTTGCACCAGAAATAGTAAAGATTGTCCCCTTGCCGCCCAATCACTTTGCGGAAACTGCGTGGTCAACTGCTGCGTGAGCGCGATCGCACGGCTCTTAGATTCTTCTGACTTTTTGCTTTGCTCTTCGGTCTTGTAGATCTCGATCAGTGCTGCGCGCCGAGATGCAGCCTGGTAAAGCGCTTCCGGCGTTGATGGCGATTGCGGATGTTCTTTGGCATACTTCTCATAAGCCTCCGCTTCTTTGTCCGGACACTTCGATCCCTGCCAGTCACCGCATAGCTTGTTTTCGATGAGATGAAACGCGGCCAGATCCGCCCACTTCGTTCCCGGGAACTTCTTGATTACGAGTTTCATCTGCTGCTCGTCGATACCTTCGCGGTATGGATTAGGTTCTCGCCCCGAAGGACGTGTACCGACATCGGCGCGATCAATCTGCCATTTGATATCGGCAGCCCGGTATAGAGCCTCTCCTGCCCATGGCGAAGCCGGAAAAAGATCGTACACGCGGTGATAGAGTCGGAGGGCTTCCTGCGCGGCTCCCTTGCGTCCATGGCGGCGGCTCGCTTCATCTTCGGCCTCGGCCGCAGCGCCATAAAGTATGCGGTCGCCGTCCTGGGTTGTGGACCAGACCACACCTGTATCGAGTACCCATCCGCTGATGGTCTTGCCTCCGACATCTTCGTCCTCCAAGAACGCTGGGTCAGGCGTTTGCGCATGGCCCAGCAACGCCTCGACGTGAAGCCAATTGCGGCTCTTTTCCAGCAGGATAAGCTCGCGTCCGCGTTCAGCTTGTGCCAGCTTGTTGGAACTCGCATCCGGTGCAAGGTAGATCGCGGCTTCGCGAACCAGCGCACCGCGATCGGCGCTCCAAAGCTGAGAAGGAACAAACATCAATAGGGCGATGACAAAGAGCATCTTCGCGGAGGTTTTCACGACACCATCTCCAGTAACGTTGTCGAGAGTAGCACGGTGCACCCGTCACAGTCGTCTGAGTGCTCACAAACTAGGATGCATCGTTGCGCTTAGCGCCGGCTTCTTCTGCAACATTTAATGATTGATGTTGACAGATTGCAACAGCTGCTGTACACGAAGATTTCCTTCGTATGCGCAGAACGAAAACCAATTCCGCACGCTCAGAGGAGAACTGGCTTACCCCTCTCGAACAACGCATGCAACGCGCCGAGTCTCTCCTTAGCGCGCGCCGACTTCGGCTTGTCCGTTCGATCATCGAGAATGCCGAGGAAACGTACTTCCTTTCGTCCCGCGAGATGGCTCGTCGTTACGGCGTCGATGCCGCTACCATCGTGCGAACCATCCAGGTGATGGGATACGGGGAGTACGCTGAATTCATTTCCGATCTCCGTTCACACTTTGTCACCCGTATTACGCAATATCGCGTCATGCGCTCCACTGCGCGAGAGCAGCGCAGCGTTGAAGGAGAAGTGCAACATAGCCTGGAAATGGATCGCGAAAATTTCGAGGCTCTTCGCCACAACGTTTCTCCCGAGCGCATCGTCCAGCTGGCTCGACGCCTTCATAAAGCCCGGCAGATTGTCGTCGTCGGAGTCGACTACGCATTCGCACTTGCGTGGACGATGGCCTATGGGCTGTCGTGGATTGGCTTGAACGCCGAGGCTCCTGTCGGCAGTTACGGCAATCTCCATCACCGCGCGCGAGCACTGGGCAAGAGCGACATTTTGGTGGCCATCAGCTTCGGCCGTTGTCTTCGCGTGACCGTTGAGGCCGCCCAAACGGCTCGCGAGCGAGGCGCGTGGACGTTTGGCATCACCGACGTTGCCAACTCTCCGATCGCTCGCGTTTGTCATGATTGCTGGACCATCTCGGTGACCAATCCGATCCACAACGGTTCCTATGTCGCTGTGCTGGCCGCCCTCAATGCCCTGCAGGTCGCTTGCGCCCAGGTAGCGTCGAAACGTTCGCTGCGTCACTTGCGCGAGATTGAACGCGCCGAGGAATCCTCTGGCCGCTGGTTCGCCCCCGCGGCATGGGGCAAGGAGAACGGCCGGCGATGACCGTTGCCACACGGAAGATCACGATCCGCGACTTGGAAAGTATCGAGGACCTCAAAGATCTGCAAGCGGTCGAGAAGGAGGTCTGGGGACTCCACGATGAAGACGTTTTTCCGCTTACCATGGCCATTGCCTGCAAGGCTGCGGGCAATCTATTCCTCGGAGCTTTCGACGACAAGAAACTTGTCGGTTTTGCCTTCGGATTCTTCGGTCGTGAGCATGGCGAAACAAACATTCATTCCCACATGACAGCCGTACTCGAACCCTATCAGTCGACCAATCTCGGGTATCGCCTGAAACTAGCGCAGCGCGAGCGCGCTATTGCCATGGGAATCAAGGAAATCTCTTGGACCTACGATCCCCTTCAGAGCCGCAACGCTCATTTCAATCTATCCAAGCTAGGGGTCGTTTCCGACATCTACAAGGTCGATTTCTACGGGCCAGAAACATCAAGCGTTCTGCATCGTAATGGCACTGACCGTCTTTGGACCCGTTGGATTCTCAACTCGCGCCGCGTCCGCGATCGGATTGCAGGAAAGGATTCCCGGGGAGAAACACTGGATGCCCTTCGCCTTCTCGCGCCTCTCGTGCGCTTCAACGGCAGCGGCGAGCCGGTTCGCGCTGACTTGAATGAGTCGCTCGGGCGGCAACGAGTCAGTATCGAAATTCCCGGCGACATTCTCCACATTGAACACACAGATGTCGGCCTGGCACGCGAATGGCGCGAGGCGACTCGATGGGCTTTCACCGAGTCATTGAAGGCGGGATTTTTCGTCTCGGAATTTTGTCGTAGCATCCGAGGGCAGCAGGGCCCCGGCGCTTATCTTCTGCAAAAAGGAACCGTCGCCGAATTCGTCCCCGAGTTCTGATAAATAGCTGAAGCGGGTCTTCTGCAAAAGCGTAGAGACAGAGCTTGCCGCGTCTCCATCATCTCGCTGGTTTGGGCGATCTCACCGCGTCGCGTGTACCAAGTACTGGATGCTCTTAACCGCTCGCATGTACTGTGCGCGTTCAAAGGCAGATGGATCCGGACAACGCTGCTGGCTCATGCTGCCCTGCAATTGCGCGACCGATTCGTATTCGTTCGTTTCCATCCAGTGCCGCACGCCTTGCTCGATCGAACGCACATGATTGATGCCGTTTCGCAGCAGCGTGGAACACAACATCGTCACATTCGCGCCCACCAACAGTAGCTTGATCACATCATCGGGTGTATGTACACCGCTGGTGCCTGCCAGGCTGGATTTCACACGGCCGTAGAGAATCCCTATCCAGGTCAGTGGAAGCCGCATGGCCTGCGGCGTGCTAAGCAGCACGTTCGGTTTCAGGTCGAGCGTTGCTAGATCGATGTCCGGTTGGTAGAAGCGGTTGAACAGAACCAGACCATCGGCACCTGCGTCGTCCAGCCGCTTAGCCATATTCGCCAGATTGCTGAAGAACGGGCTGAGCTTTACCGCCACCGGAATGTGCACCGCCGACTTTACTGCTCCCACAATGTCGAGATAGTGACGTTCAACTTCGGCGGAGCTAGTCTCGGGATTGGTGACGATCCAGTAGATGTTGCACTCCAACGCGTCGGCGCCAGCTTCTTCGATCTGCGTTGCATACTGAATCCATCCTCCGACCGAGCTGCCGTTGAGGCTGGCGATGACGGGAATCTTTACTGCTTCTTTCGCCTTGCGGATGTGCTCCAGGTACCCGTCGGGTCCCATCGTAAATTCCGCTTGTCGCGGGAAATAGCTCAAGCTTTCCGGATGGCTTTCAGTCCCTTCCGTGAGATAGAAGTCCAATTCAAGCGACTCCTGGCGGAGTTGTTCCTCGAACAGAGAATAGAGAACAACCGCGGAGGCGCCCGCATCCTCAAGGCGACGGACGTTGTCAATCTCCTGTGATAGTGGGGATGCGGAGACGACGAGCGGCGTGCGGAGCTGCATTCCGAGATAGCGAGTCGAAAGGTCGAGCATACGGTCTCCTATAACTCGTAACGTCGGCAATTTTGCCGGCGGGTGCGCGGGCAAGTTCGCCCGGTTTCCAATTAGTCGGCGGCGACCGGCTCTGTTTTGCGCGTCGCCAGGTACTCGTAGAAGCGAAAGCGCGCCTCGACGTCGTGCTGCGCTTCGGCCCACAGCTTCTTCGCTTCTTCCGGCTTGCTCTTGGTGAGCATCTTGAATCTCGTTTCCATCAGCAGATAGTCCTGCAGCTTCCGGGTCGGCGTACGGGAATCGAGAATCAACGGATTCTCGCCAGCAGTCGCGCGATCTGGATTAAAGCGGTAGAGCAGCCACTGACCGGAGTCGACCGCCGCTTTCTGGTTTTGCAGACCGGTTGTCATGTCGATGCCGTGGGCAATGCAGTGCGCGTAGGCAATGATGATGCTCGGACCGTTGTACGCTTCCGCTTCGAGGAACGCCTTGAGAGTGTGCTCATCCTTGGCGCCCATGGCGACGCTCGCCACGTAGACGTTGCCATAGCTCATCGCCATCAGCCCGAGGTCTTTCTTCTCCGCCGGCTTGCCGCCCGCGGCAAACTTGGCGACCGCGCCGCGTGGGGTGGACTTGGATTGCTGTCCCCCCGTATTCGAGTAGACCTCAGTGTCGAGCACCAGCAGGTTGACATTGCGGCCGCTGGCGATGACGTGATCAAGGCCGCCATAGCCAATGTCATAGGCCCAGCCATCGCCGCCGACGATCCACACGCTTTTCTTTACGAGCATGTCGCAGATGGCGATCAGTTGCTTCGCTTCCGATGTGTCAATCACCACTAGCTTTTTCTTGAGTTCGGCGACGCGCTCGCGCTGCTCGTAGATGCCGGCCTCATCTTTCTGGTCGGCATTCAACAGTCCGTTGACCAATTCTTCGCCGATGCTCGAGGCCATTTGCTTTAGCAGTTCGCGGGCAAACTCGGTTTGCTTGTCGATCGAGAGTCGGAACCCGAGCCCAAATTCGGCATTGTCTTCGAAGAGTGAGTTCGACCACGCCGGACCGCGTCCGTCAGCATTCTTGGTCCAGGGAGTCGTCGGGAGATTGCCGCCATAAATCGATGAGCAGCCGGTGGCATTTGCGACGATTGAACGGTCGCCGAACAATTGCGATAGCAGCTTCAGGTAGGGCGTTTCGCCGCATCCCGAGCAGGCGCCAGAGAATTCGAAGAGCGGCTCCTGGATCTGCTGCTGCCGAATCGTGCTGACCTTGATCTTGCGGCGGTCGAGTTCCGGAATCTTGAGGAAGAATTCCCAGTTCTCACGTTCCGGCATACGTAGTGGCGGCTGTGGTGCCATGTTCAGAGCCTTGAGACGCGTTTCCTGCTTGTTCTTGACCGGGCAGACGTCAACGCAGATTCCGCAACCGGTGCAGTCTTCGGGCGCGACCTGGATCGAATACTTCATCCCGGCCCATTCCTTGTCGCGAACCTCGGTGGATTTGAAAGTGCCGGGCGCGCCTTCGAGTTCTTTCGAGTCGAACACCTTGATGCGGATTACCGAGTGCGGACAGACCATGGCGCATTTGCCGCACTGTATGCAGATTTTGGAATCCCACACCGGAATCTCTAGCCCGAGATTTCGTTTCTCCCACTTCGCTGTGCCTGTGGGGAAAGTGCCGTCGACTGGAAAGGCGCTGACGGGCAGTTCTTCGCCGCGATTGCCATAAATCGTACCGAGCACGTTGCGCTCGAAATCTGGAGCGTAATCGGGGAATGGTGGCGGCAGTTCAGTGGTACTGGTGACTTGCGCAGGTACCTTCACTTCGTGCAGGTGAGCCAGCGTCTCGTCCACGGCCTTCATGTTCTTCTGGACGATTTCCTCGCCTTTTCGGCCATACGTATAGCGGATCGACTTGCGGATCTCTTCGATGGCCTGATCCCGAGGCAATACCTTCGAGATGGCAAAGAAGCAGACCTGCAGAATTGTATTCATGCGGCTGCCCATCCCGGTGTCGCGTGCGACCGAGTATCCGTCGATGACAAAAAAGCGCGCTTTCTTGGCGATGATCTGCTCCTGAACCGGGCGCGGCAGATTGTCCCAAACTTCGTCGGGACCGTAGGGGCTGTTGAGAAGGAAGGTGCCGCCTTCGACGAGCGAGCTGAGCATGTCGTAGCGATCAAGAAAGATCCATTGGTGGCAGGCGACGAAGTTGGCTTTCGAGACCAGGTATGTGGACCGAATTGGCTTGGGGCCGAACCGCAGGTGCGAGACGGTGACCGCGCCAGACTTCTTCGAGTCGTACACGAAGTAGCCCTGGGCGTAGTTGTCGGTGTTCTCACCGATGATCTTGATCGAGTTCTTGTTCGCACCCACGGTGCCATCGGCGCCTAAGCCGTAAAACATCGCGCGGACCACGGTGTCCGGTTCGGTCGAAAAGGAGGCATCGCAATCGAGGCTGCTATGGCTGACATCGTCCTGAATGCCGACAGTGAAGTGCTTCTTCGGGCTGGCCGCCTCCAGATTCTCGTAAACGGCCTTCACCATGGATGGAGTGAATTCTTTGGAGGAAAGGCCGTAGCGCCCGCCGATGACTTCCGCGGTTTGCTGCGCGTTCAACATCTTGTTGCTGACGCCTTCGTGGATGGCATTTACAACGTCGAGGTAAAGCGGTTCCCCGGCAGCCCCGGATTCCTTCGTACGATCGAGAACAGCGATTTTTCGGACTGACCTTGGTAGTGCCTCGAGAAAATGCTTCACCGAGAAAGGCCGATAAAGGCGGACCTTCAGCAGTCCGACCTTCTCGCCGCGCGCATTGAGCGTTTCGACCGTTTCGTGGGCAGCCTCGGCGCCCGATCCCATCATCACGATCACTCGCTCGGCATCGGGAGCGCCGGCGTAGTCGAACAAGTGGTAGGAGCGCCCGACTAGTGCCGCGAATTTGTCCATCACGACCTGCACTTTTTCGGGCGCGGCGTCGTAGAAGGGGTTGCTGGTCTCGCGGATCTGAAAGAAGACATCCGGGTTTTGGGCGGTTCCGCGCAGCACGGGATGATCGGGCGAGAGCGCCCGCTGGCGATGTTCGATTACACGATCCATGTTGATCATGGTTCGAAGATCGTCATCGGTCAGAACCTCGATTTTATTGACTTCGTGTGAGGTGCGGAATCCGTCGAAAAAGTGCAGGAAAGGAATTCGGGTTTCGAGCGAGGCGGAGTGCGCGATGAGGGCGAGGTCCATCGCCTCCTGTACGGAATTGGAACTGAGCATCGCGTAGCCGGTGGTGCGGCAGAACATGACATCGCTGTGGTCGCCAAAAATCGACAACGCATGGGTCGCGACGGTTCGCGCCGAGACATGGAACGCAGTTGGAGTCAGTTCCCCGGCGATTTTGTTCATGTTAGGGATCATCAGCAGCAATCCCTGGGAAGCGGTGAAAGTAGTGGACAGGGCGCCCGTCTGAAGCGCTCCGTGAACTGCACCGGCTGCGCCGCCTTCACTCTGCATCTCGGTGACCTGCGGCACCGTACCCCAGATATTCGGCACGCCCTCCGAGGCCCACTGATCTGCCCATTCGCCCATGTTGGAGGAGGGTGTGATGGGATAAATGGCGATGACTTCATTCACGCGGTAGGCAACATAGGCGACTGCCTCGTTACCGTCCATGGTCTTGAATTTCCGCTTCATAGCTCCCCTTTGCCTCAGGCCGCGAGAGCTTCGGGATCCCCGAATCTCGCTGGAACGGCAGGGGCTACCCGCCGTCGTACCCATCATGGGATACGCGAAGCACTCCGGTCGGCAACCTGGATCACTTCCGGATGTGACTGGGATCACACGATCGTTTTAGGCGCGGTGTAGTCGGCGTCCTCCCGAACTACCAACTGGCATCCGAGCGCCTCGGAACGATGCTGTACTAATATGTCGGCGTTCCGTTTCTCTTGGGAAGCATAGTCGTCATATTCTATGGAGGACTTGCAACTATTCCCGGTCGCCCTCTTTGCCACGTCAGGGCACATTCACGAGGATCTCAATGGCCGAAACAACGACCACTTCATCCAGCATTGATTCCATTCTCCAGGAACAGCGAAAGTTCGAACCGGCTCCCGAATTTAGCGAGAAAGCGCACCTGAAGAGTCTTGCCGAGTATGAAGCCCTGTATAAGGATTCGATAGAGCGTCCTGAGGAATTCTGGGGTCGGGTCGCCGAGGACCTTCATTGGTTCAAGAAATGGGACAAAGTCCGCGAATGGAATGCTCCTTGGGCTAAGTGGTATTCCGGCGGTCAGATCAACCTTTCGTACAACTGCCTTGATCGCCACGTTCAGACCGCGCGTAAGAACAAGGCAGCACTCATATGGGAGAGCGAACCTGGCGAAATTCGGACTCTTACCTACCAACAACTCTGGAAAGAGGTGCAGAAATTCGCCAATGTCCTGAAGAACCTCGGCATCCGCAAGGGCGACCGGGTCGCCATCTACATGGGAATGACGCCCGAACTTCCCGTCGCAATGCTGGCTTGCGCGCGCATCGGTGCTCCCCATTCCATTGTGTTTGGCGGATTCTCGTCCAACGCGCTCATCGACCGCATCCATGACTCGCAAGCGGTGGCTGTTATCACGCAGGATGGCTCGTATCGCCGCGGATCGGAAGTGAAGCTGTTTCCGGCCGTTGAGGAGGCACTTAAGTCGTGCCCGTCCGTAAAGCACGTCGTGGTGTACAAGCGCACCGGTTCGCCCATCAACATGCAGTCAGGTCGCGACCACTGGTGGCATGACCTCATAGCCCAAGCCTCCGACCACTGTCCAGCGGAACCGCTCGATGCCGAGCACCCGCTCTATATCCTCTACACCTCGGGTACCACCGGAAAGCCGAAAGGCGTTGTTCATACCACGGGCGGCTATTCCGTCGGCACCTATCTGACGTCCAAGTACGTCTTCGACCTCAAAGAGGAAGACACCTATTGGTGTACAGCCGATATCGGTTGGGTCACCGGGCACAGCTACATTGTTTACGGACCACTGCAGTGCGGTGCCACCAGCTTGATGTACGAAGGAGCCCCCAATTTTCCCGAGCCCGACCGTTTCTGGTCGATTATCGACCGTCATCATGTGAACGTGTTTTACACCGCTCCCACAGCGATCCGCACTTTCATCAAGTGGGGAGATGAATGGCCGAAAAAGCACAAAATGGATAGCTTGCGCCTCCTCGGGTCGGTCGGCGAACCGATCAATCCGGAAGCCTGGATGTGGTACCGGGAGGTCATTGGTAACAACCGGTGCCCGATCGTCGACACTTGGTGGCAGACCGAAACCGGAGCCATCATGATCACGCCGATTCCGGGTGCGATTGCGACCAAACCAGGTTCCGCTACCCGTCCGTTCTTCGGAGTCGTCCCCGAGATCGTCACGATGGACGGTAAGCCTGTCCCAGAAGGGTCGGGCGGATTCCTCGTCATTCGGCAGCCCTGGCCCAGCATGTTGCGTACGATCTATGGCGATCCTGACCGCTATGTGAAGCAGTATTGGTCGCAGATCCCCGGCACCTACTTCACTGGTGATGGCGCGCGCAAAGATAAAGACGGCTATTTCTGGATCATGGGCCGCGTCGACGATGTGCTCAATGTATCCGGCCATCGCTTAAGCACGATGGAAGTGGAATCGGCTCTGGTGGCCCATGACAAAGTTGCCGAAGCAGCCGTGGTGGGCCGTCCCGATGACATCAAAGGCCAGGCGATCGCGGCGTTTGTGACCCTGGAGCAAGGAGTTCCGGCAACCAACGAGCTGAAAGAAGAACTAAAGAAGTGGGTTGCGAAGGAGATCGGCACCCTTGCCAAGCCAGATGACATCCGCTTCACCGACATGCTTCCCAAAACGCGTAGCGGCAAGATCATGCGGCGGCTGTTACGCGAACTGGCCACGAGCGGAGAAGTGAAAGGCGACACCACGACGCTTGAAGATTTCAGCGTGATATCAAAGCTAAAAGAACACGAGGAAGCTTAAGAGTAGTACCCAGTTCTCAGTTCTCGGTTGCGAGCAAGAGCCGATCGCGGACGGCTGAAAGTTCTTTGCTATCTGGCTTCCGGCGTATGCCGTTGCAGCCGAAGCTGCTCGCGGAAGATTTCGACCGGAGCATTCGATTGATTGCGGAAAAGTTCGACGAGGGAATCTTCCGTTTCCGATGCCGAATCTCCAACTTCTGAGATCGGCTCCAGCGAATCCGGCTCCACCTGGATCTCTGGCGATTTCTCGCCGTTTGCGCGGAGTGTTTCGATCATTTGTCGCAGGTGGTCACGCTGCTCAGGCGTTGTCTGGTTAAACTCTACTCCCATGCCAACTTCTGGGTGCATGATCCTTACGACGCCCGCGGCCTGAACCTGCGATTCACTCACCTTCACCGACAAAGTAACGCGCGTTCCAACCGGAAATGGTGAGGCAGTTTCGAGATAGCACGCGCCAGGTGTAAGGTCGCTGAGTTGGCAATTGACTGGCGGATCATCCTGCTCTGGTTCAGGAAGTTGATTGTTAAGCCAGTGCCGCAGGGCGCTGCGCTGCTCCTCGTTCATATTCTTGAAGCGGACACCTCCTTCGTTCTTTCCACCATCCCAGGCCAATTCGCCTTCAAGCTCCAGTTTGCTTTCCATGCCCGGGAGTTCCAGCAAGAACCGGAAGGAACTTTCGCGCACAACTCGCCCCACGAACTGTACCGCCATTCCACCTTCACACAGGTCGATCGTTTTCCCGCGATACGTGATTGAGCTTCCGAAGCCACGGCACTCGACAGGAACCTGAACAGCGACTCTCACTTGGCGCCGCCGTTCGCGTTTCATCAAGGCACGTACGGCGCGGAAGCTAGACCGAGCGCGTTCTCGTGTCAGCGGCTTGTGCAGGACAAAATGCGCTCCCATGTCGAAGCCGCCACGCAGGCCAACAATCGGGTCGACTAGGACAATGGCGACCGCGCGTCGGTTCGAGGGAGCCGCCTTAGCGCTGTGCAGCACCCCACGCGCTTCTTCCGGATTCGAACAATCCACAATAATTGCTTCGAAACGCTGGCGCGTTATGTGACGCACCGCGGCCTCTGAAGAGCGGCTGTGCTCCACCGCGATATCGAGATCGCTCAAAACGCGGCGCAGAATGCGGACCGTCTGTTCGTCAGAACTCAGTAATAAGGAACGTAGACCCATAACTTCACCGGAACTCCATCGCCATCGCGAAAGCCGGAACGGCACGACGGGGATGCGGGTTCCACCTTGCTTGCACTCTAAGTCTATGAGTTTTCGGGGTCAACGCTATGGCCCATTCCAATAGTTACTCCAGTCACCAGCACTGGCGCAGCGCGCTATTTGACAATCGCCAGGAATCGATCTCTCACCGACGATACTTCTGTGTACCCGTTCTCTTCCATTTCTTGGAAGTATTTCTATGGAAAGGAGATAGTAGGTTGGTACTCATTTCACATTTTTCTATTGACTAATCGATGGAAACCCATTATTATCAGTAGTTTCCAATGGGAATGCAGTTCTTCTCACCGACAGGCTATCAGCCGATTTTTCCTGCTCGCGTGTGAATCCCCTGGGCCGTATCTGGAATCAAACTGGTTGGTTAATCAATCTTTGCAATTTTTATCCTGAAGAAGAGAAGGAACTTTCATGGCTAAGCGACGCGGAAATCCTAACTGGGGCAAGCCGGAGCCGATCGGTCCGATCACCCCTACTGTAACCGAGTTTGAGCAGGTAGTTCGGGAGTACAAGCTCTCACCCGACCAATACCTGCGTTCGACGCGCCTGCGTGAGTGGGCCCGCCGAAATAAGAACTCGAAGTACATTCCGGAGCCTTTGCTGGAAGCCTGGGGATTCGAAATCGAATCTACCCTGTAACCCAGGACCAAAGCTCTCGAGGAGGGTCGCCGCGTGCGACCCTTTTTCTATTCCAGATATCAAGGGGTCGGCGGCCGCTCACGGCTTGAAGGTCTGCCAAGCACATGATTTAGATGAATTGCGGTAGGAGCCTATGCTTGCGGGAATGAAATTCGGGGGCGCGGACTTGGTCGGGCTCATCGTTGCCGCCAGCTTCGCCGCAGGATTGAATGTCTATGCCACGGTAGCCACCCTCGGGTTGCTTTCCCACACGGGCGTGACTGCTCTGCCTCCCGCCCTGCACCTGCTTTCAAGTTGGTGGATCATCGGGGCGGCGGGCGTTCTCTTCCTGGTCGAATTTTTCGCCGACAAGGTTCCCGCGTTCGATTTGCTTTGGAACGCCTTGCAGACGTTCGTCCGTATTCCTGTGGCTGCTTTAATCGCCTACGGGGCCACGTCACAGCTTTCGCCCGAGAAGCAGGTTCTGGCAACAGTTGCCGGAGGCCTAATTGCTCTCGCCGCCCATGGCGGTAAGACAGCCGCTCGTGCCGCCGTAACGCCATCTCCCGAACCCATGTCGAACATCGCGTTAAGCATGGGGGAAGATGTTCTGGCTGTCTCGCTTACATGGTTTGCGACACGGCACCCAATACTCGCGAGCGCGATTGTGTTGGTTTTCCTGGTCGCCATTATCGTGCTCATCCGCTGGGTTGTTAGGGCGTTAAAGAACCTGTTTCGAGGAGCTGAAACCGATGCACAAAGCTTGGCGGCCCACCGCTGAGAGACCCAAGCCGAGTGCTAGAATCCTGAAAACGATGTCGACCCTTCCTCCATTTACGGATGTCCCGAGCGCGATCGAAGAAATTCGTGTTGGGCGAATGGTCGTGGTCGTTGACGACGAAGATCGCGAAAACGAAGGTGATCTTACCTTGGCGGCCGAGAAGGTCACTCCAGAAGCGATCAATTTCATGGCGAGATTCGGTCGCGGTCTGGTCTGCCTTGCAATGACTGAGGAGCGACTGGATCACCTGCGCATCGGCAATATGACCGCCGAGAACACTTCCCAGTACGGCACGGCGTTTTGCGAGGCAATCGATGCGCGCGAGGGTGTCACTACCGGGATCTCGGCTTTTGACCGCGCTCACACAATCCGCGTCGCGATCGATCCCAAGACCCGACCCTCTGACCTCGCCCGTCCCGGGCACGTGTTTCCGCTACGCGCCAAGAAAGGCGGAGTTTTGGTTCGCGCCGGACAAACCGAGGCTTCGGTCGATCTTGCCCGCCTGGCCGGGATGGTTCCAGCCGGCATCATCTGCGAGATCATGAAAGATGATGGCACCATGGCTCGGGTGCCCGATCTTATCGAGTTCTGCCAGGCTCACAACATGAAAATGCTCACCGTAGCGGAGCTGATCCGCTATCGCATGCAGCATGAGCGCTATATACACCGGGTGGGTGAAGCCTTGGTGGAGACGCGCTTTGGAGAATTCCGCCTCATCGCCTACGAGAGCGAGGTCGACGGGGGCGGATCGCATCTGGCCCTGATCCGAGGCGACGTCAGCAATTCCGACGTTCCTGTGCTCGTCAGAATGCACGCGCATTGTCTGATGGGGGATGTCTTCGGCGCCACCGGATGCGATTGCAATCAGACACTGCATGGCGCCATGAGGGCGATCGCCGATGAGGGCCGTGGAGCGATCATCTACCTTCATCAGACATCCAAGGGATTTTCAGCTGAAAAGATCGGCGAGCAGTCTTTCCTGACTTTCCACCGCGAGCGGCGTCTGCCGGCCTTGCCGGAGAGCGAGCGCAAAACGCAGCGCGAAATCGGACTCGGCGCTCAGATTCTTTCCGATCTGAATCTGAAGCGAATCCGATTGCTTACCAACCACCCGCGTCGTGTCGCGGGACTCGAAGGATTCGATATCGAGATACTGGAACAGGTTCCGGTGAAGCTGGTGCCTTCCGAAACTCACTAAAGCCGCGCGAGCAGCCCGGGGGATAATATCCAGTGAAATACACAATCGAGCTCAAGCCTCTCGATATCTTTGATAAAGGAACAGGAGATGAACCGTCAGCGGTGCGAAAAAGCCCGCTGAACGTGGACTAAAAAAGCCTTCTTGGCATGATCTCTTCATCATGAATGAAGAACTGCGCCGAACAGTGGCCAGAACCGCAGATCACCGGAAGTAATCCTGCCATCTGTTTGCGCGTGATCAGACCCAGCGTGCCGCAAGAAGGGCAGGAGAGGACTGCCCAGTATGGATCTTCCTTTTCGCCGACTTCTCCGGCGTTCTCCAATACAAACACGGTGCCAGGTTCCATCTGCTCGGGAATCCATTCACTGAGAAGGCTCAATTCACCGATCATCCTGTCCTCCGGTCCGGCTGGCGAAGCCGGACTTGCCCGTGATCCTTCGCCGCATGCATTACGCTTTTTGAGCCCGGCGCTCCGCCTGGCCCCGATCCGAAACGGCTTTCTTACGAGCCAAGATCTCGGCCCGGACGCGTCGAACTTCATCGCTCACGCATATATCCAACATCGGCTGTCGCGAGTTCTTGAGCAGATCGACCACCTGTCGTGCGGACGTGCGCAAAAACAAATTCGTGCCATCTGTAAGAAGGTGACAATCGCCGCTGCTGACCGAAGCCGGCAGGCTGGTCCCAAACTCCTGCCGCAGAAACCGGATCACTTTGCGCATCCGCTGTAACGACAGTCCCCGCCGACGCATCTGTGAGATCACCGAAACAGTCACCACCTGGTCCCAGTCGTAAATCCGGCGATGGCCTTCTCGTTCGGGTACCACAATTCCGCGCTCATCCCACCATTGCAGTTGGCGCGCGGTGATCCCCGTCAAAGCGATCACTTCGTTCGATGTGAATGTCTGCTTCATTCGGGGGACAATCCTGTTTTTAAACAGTTTAAATGCGAAATGTTTCGAACATTTTAGAGGGCAAATGGTAGATGTCAATCGAACTTTATCGGATGTTTCTATTGACTAGGTGGATGCGTGAGAAGCACGGATTCAGCGTAGTAGATGCTCGCGCGGAAATGTATACGGCGTCCGTCCTAAGGCATCTAAGAAACGTCCCGCTAAACGAGAGCACACAGCGGGCTTTTTAGAAAAGCATGTCTGACGAGGAGAGACGTCAATCGTCACGAGGTGGCATGAGCTTGCAGATCATTCTGCGTGCCCTCCGCCACCGTAATTACCGATTGTTCTTCGGCGGGCAAGGCGTGTCGCTAATCGGCACCTGGATGACTCGCGTCGCCACGGGTTGGCTCGTTTACCGCATGACCGGATCGCCTTTTCAGCTTGGTTTGGTCAGCTTTGCCAGCCAGATTCCCATTCTCTTCCTTGGACCATTTGCCGGCGTCTGGGTGGATCGTTTGAACCGCCGCCGCGTGCTGATTGTGACCCAAGTTCTTTCCATGCTGCAGTCCTTCGCCCTCGCCATCCTGGCTCTCGCGGGCGTGATCACGGTGCCTGAAGTCATTGTGCTGAACCTGCTTCAGGGTGCTATCAACGCGTTCGACATGCCTGCGCGTCAGGCATTCCTGATCGAAATGGTCGAAGATCCCGCACATCTCGGGAATGCTATTGCGCTGAACTCCTCACTGGTCAACGCCGCGCGCCTGGTTGGTCCCTCGGTCGCCGGATTGCTGATTGCCGCCGTCGGCGAGGGCTATTGTTTTCTCATTGACGGATTCAGCTACATCGCCGTCATTGCGTCGCTGCTGGCGATGATCGTCACACCGCGCCCGATTAGGCAAACCGAACAAAGCGTACTCGCCGAGTTGAGGGAAGGTTGGGATTGCATCCGAGGCTTCCAGCCGATTTGGTCGATTCTTTTGCTGCTGACACTCATCAGCCTGGTCGGCATGCCATACACCGCGCTAATGCCAGTTTTCGCTGGCAGGATCCTCCAAGGAGGAGCTCACACTCTCGGATTCCTGATGGCCGCGGTTGGAGTCGGAGCACTGCTCGGCGCGATTACACTTGCCGCCCGGCGATCGGTCCGCGGGCTGGGGCGTGTGATCCCAACCGCTTCGGCAGTCTTTGGCGCGGGGTTAATGGCTTTCTCCGCATCGCGGTTTATGTGGCTTTCGTTGCTTCTGCTGGTTGTGACCGGATGGGGCTTCATGCAACAGATGGCAGCCAGCAACACCATCCTGCAAACCATAACCCACAACGAGAAAAGAGGGCGTGTGATGAGCTTCTACTCCATGTCCATTCAAGGCGTCGCACCTCTTGGTGCTCTTGTGGCTGGCGCTGTCGCGGATCGCATTGGTGCTCCCCACACATTGATGATAGGCGGGCTGCTTTGTGTTTGTGGGGCGGCACTATTCGCGCTGCAGTTGCCAACGCTCCGGCAGCTCGTACGTCCAATCTACGTTCAGATCGGTATCATCCCAGAGGTTGCGAAAGGAATTCATGCGGCCTCGGTTGTTCAGGACCCGCCGGCCGACTAATTTCCGCTGTAGGCCTGCGGTCTTCGATACAATTCTCGGTTGTGGGTCATTAAGAGCGCCGGCCTTAGAAGACTTGTATCGTTGTGGCAGCATGCTGTCGGGTAAGGCACGTGCCTGTCGCGACCTATTCACAGCAGGAGCACTGTGCCAAAACCTTGCAGAGCGCATAATCAATAGCCCGGGAGCCCTGTGTCTTCCATGAAGAGAGCATCTGTGGTTTTGAGAGCATTTTTCGTCCTGCTTATCACTTTTTTTGCCAGCTCCGTGTTGTGTCAGCAAAAAGAGACAATTCACCCGTCGCAGCCGAATCAGAAATCTTCCGAAGCGGAGCAGGTGCAGGCCGGCAAGGAAAAAGACGAAAAAAATGAAGGAGACCCGCTCTTCAAAGGGATGAAGTACCGCTCGATAGGCCCCTACCGTGGAGGGCGCTCGCTTACGGCATCCGGAATTCCTGGCGATCCAAGCAACTACTACTTCGGCTCAACCGGTGGTGGAGTGTGGAAGTCGAACGATGGAGGCACAAGCTGGTCGCCCGTATTCGAAAAAGATGGTGCACCCGCAATTGGCAGCCTCGCCGTCTCGCAATCTGATCCAAACACAATTTATGTCGGCACGGGCGAGGCTTGCATTCGCGGCAACATTTCGCAAGGAGACGGAATCTGGAAGTCCGTTGATGCCGGGAAATCCTGGAAAAACGTCGGTCTCAAAGACTCCCGCGCGATCGGAAAGCTGATCATTAATCCTCATAACCCCGACATCGTTTTCGTCGCGGCGCTGGGACACCCTTTCGGTCCAAACACTGAGCGCGGTGTGTTTCGCACCCTTGACGGTGGCAAGACCTGGGACAAGGTTCTATATCAGGACGAAAATACCGGCGCCGTAGACATTGCCTTCGATCCCCAGAACCCGAACATTCTCTTCGCTTCAATGTGGCAGACTCGCCGCACTCCCTGGACTCTTGCGAGTGGCGGACCTGGCAGCGCACTCTATCGCTCGAGCGATGGCGGAACAACCTGGAAGAAACTGGCGGAACATGGCCTTCCTGCTGGACCCTACGGCCGCGTGGGTGTCGCCGTCGCCGCGAATTCCGAGCGAGTGTACGCGATCATCGAAGCGAAGGACGGCGGCCTTTACCGGTCCGATGATGGCGGCGACACTTGGCAACTTGTGAATGGCAGCCACAGTCTCTACCAGCGGCCCTGGTACTACATGCATGTGATCGCCGATCCGCAAAACGCGGACGTTCTTTACATCCTCGATGTCGAGTTCTTCAAGTCGACCGATGGCGGGCGCACCTTCAACAAGATTCAGGTTCCTCATGGCGACAATCATGGCCTCTGGATCGATCCTAGGAACACAAAGCGAATGATCGCCTCCGATGACGGCGGGGCAACCATTACCCTCGACGGCGGCAAAACTTGGACCCGCCAGGATAACCAGCCGACGGCGCAGTTCTATCACGTGATCGCCGATAATCGCGATCCTTATTACGTTTACGGCGCTCAGCAGGACAACACAACGGTCGCCATTGCTAGCCGTAGCGACGATGGCACCATCGATGCGAGGGATTGGTATCCAGTCGGCGGCGGAGAGGCGGGCTATATTGCACCCGACCCGCGCGATCCCGAGATCGTCTACGCCGGTGACTATGAGGGAAATCTCACTCGCTTCGACAAGCACACTGAACAAACGAAGAACGTCGCTGTTTGGCCCGATCTTTCCGACGCTCGTGGCGCCGCCCCGCTGCTGCACCGCTTTCAGTGGACCGCTCCGATCGTCGTCTCGCCTTTCGATCCGAATACGCTGTACTACGGCGGCGAGCGTGTTTTCAAAACCATCAATGGCGGTATGAAGTGGGAAGCGATCAGCCCCGACCTGACCCGCAACGACAAGTCAAAGCAACAGCCTTCCGGCGGCGCGATTACCGTCGACGACACGGGTACCGAGTATTACGACACTGTCTTTACGATGGCGCCGTCGACGATCACGAAGGGACTGATCTGGGTGGGTACCGACGATGGGCTTATCCAAGTCACCCGCGATGAAGGGAAGAATTGGACCAATGTCACTCCAAAAGACTTACCGGAATGGAGTCGTATCAGCTTGATCGAGGCCTCGCCCCACGATCCTGGGAAAGCCTATGTGGCGGTCGACCGTCATCAGAACGACGACTTACGTCCCTACATCTACAAGACCACGGATTACGGCAAGAGTTGGACACGAATCGAAACGGGCATTCCAGAAGGAAACTTCATTCGTGCCATTCGCGAAGATCCCAAGCGAAAAGGTCTGCTATATGCGGGGACAGAACGCGGCGTTTTCGTTTCCTTCGACGAGGGAGGACACTGGCGGTCGCTTCAACTAAATCTTCCCGTCGTACCGGTTCATGATCTCGTCATCAAGAACGACGATCTGGTGCTCGCAACACACGGTCGCTCGTTCTGGATCCTGGATAACGTTTCACCGCTCCGCCAGTTTACGGATACCGTGGCCAACGAAGATGTCCACGTCTATCAACCTGCGACAGCGTATCGTCGGCATGCCGGAGAATCGCCACGTCGCGCATTGTTCACCGGCAAGAACCCGCCCAGCGGCGCCATCGTCTACTACAACTTCAAGCAGGCTCCGAAGCACGAGGTCAAGATCGAGATCCTCGACTCCGCCGGTGCTGTGATCCGCGAGTATTCGAGCAAGAAATATGAACCTCTCGATGAGCCAAGGGATCCCGATGACAAGAAGCCCGAGAAGCAGATCAAGCCGGAAGCTGGCATGAATCGCTTTGTTTGGGACATGCGTTATGAAGAAGCGAACCGCGTCCCCGGCTATTTCCTCTGGGAATACAACGAGGGCGCAAAGGGGCCGTTCGCTTTGCCTGGCAAATACCAAGTACGAGTCACCGCCGACGGAAAAAGTCAGACCGCACCCTTCGAAGTGAAACTCGATTCGCGCGTGACCGCATCTCAGGCGGACGTCGAGGCGCAATTCAACCTGCTGATTGAAATCCGCGAGCAGCTGAACCGCGTCTACGATGCCGTGAACCAGATTGAAGACGTTCGCGAGCAAGTCGCTGGTCTCAAAAAGCGCATGGGCCCGGATTCGTCGAAGCCTTTGCTGGACGCTGCAGGGGCGCTCGATGCCAAGCTAATCGCTGTGCGGGATCCCTTGATCAATTTAAAGATAAGTGCCAACGAAGACTCGCTGGCCTATCCGCCAGGCCTTGATGGAAAGCTGGCCTATCTCGCGATGGCCGTCGGGGGATCCTCTGACTCGGCTCCAACAGACGCAGAAGTACAGGAATTTCAAGAGCTGAAAAAACAAGCCGATGAATTTCTCGCTCGCTGGGATGATGTCCGCAACACCGATGTCTCAGCTCTTCAGAAGTTGGCCATGGAGCAGGGAATCCGCCCGATATATGTCCCTGATGTTAAGAGTGAGCGCGTACAGGGTGGTGGGGAGGAGGAGCGTTAAGCAAGCTGTGTCCAAATGCTAGAATCGCCTAAAGCTGCGATTACGTGACGGATAGTAACGGCATCTTAATTCGACAATAGGCGTGATTCTTAACCGTCAATCCGTTCGCTCTGCTGGTCATGCACGCATGCTCATTGCCATGCTCTGCCTCACACTGGCATTGCAGTGCGCGCACGTCTGCATCGCGGAACATCCAGTTGAATTCGGCGCTCAAGCAGCAATCTCGAGTGATTCGACTACGTGCCCGGTTTGTGCGGTCCTTCACTCGCTGATATTTGTAGTGCTTCTCCTGTTGTTGTTTGTGATGCCGGGCAGTTCCCCTGCAATATTCCCTTCTTTGGAAGTTCGTCCGTCCTTTTCAAAGGGCCTGCGGATGTTCACGCGGCCCCCGCCCTTCGTGCGATAGCTCCCGCTACGGGCTCTTCACGAGCCCTCGATCAATCCAGTCAATTTTGTGTGGTCACAGGAGTCTGGCATGAAGCCATTGAGTTTGGTTTGCCTACTGGTATTGTCTGTCTCGCTTATTGCGCAGGCGCAGCAGGCTGCGCCCCCCACTGGCGGTCAAGATACCGCCGCTTTGGAGCAGAAAATTCGCGACCTGGAGGATCGCCTGGTCGCGCTTGAAGGACAGATGCGTGTTTTGAAATCGCAAGCAGCACCTGCACCTGCCACCACTCCCGCCGCTCCCGGAACAACTCAGCCTGCTGAAACTGCGGGCGTGCAAGCCCAGCCAGCGCCTGCCCAAGCGCCTTCCGAGGCCCAAGCCGTCGCAGCTGCCGAGAACCCCACTAGCCTTGGCGGTGCGGGTGGATCCGCCGCCAAAGCGCTCAATCCGGACATCAGTATGATCGGCGATTTCATCGGAGCAGCAGGCGGAAATTCCATCCGCCCAACGCCGTCGTTTCAGATGCATGAATCTGAACTCGGCGTACAAGCGATCATCGATCCTTATGCGCGCGGTGATTTCTTCGTGACCTTCGGCGAACAGGGCGTCGACCTGGAGGAGGGCTTCATCACCTTTACGGCCCTGCCGGCAGGTTTCGTGGCGCGGGTCGGCAAGATGCGGGCTGCCTTTGGGAAAGTCAACACGATGCACAACCACGTTTTGCCATTCGTCGATCGGCCTCTGGTGACGCAAAACCTAGTTGCTGGGGAAGATGGAATCGACGATGCGGGCGTTTCGATCGAGCGCATTATTCCTTTTCCCAAGGGAATCTTTCTCTCCGCAACCGGCCAGATCTTCCGCGGCGACTCTGGCGATGGAGACGAACTGGTTTTCCAATCGCACAGCAAAAGCGACGTAAGCACAGTCGCTCATTTGCGTGCTTATAAGGACATCACCGAATCCACCAATCTCGACCTCGGGCTTTCCTACGCGCGCGGACACAACGAACTCGGCTCGAACTTCATCACCAGCCTTTATGGAATAGATGCCACGCTTCGTTGGAAACCGCTTCGCCGGGCCATCTATCACTCGTTTGTTGGGCGCGGCGAGTTCATCTGGAGTCAGCGCCAGCAATTACCTTTTGAGCAGCGCGCTTTCGGCATGTACACCTCCGGTGAATATCAGTTTGCCCGACGCTGGTTCTTAGGAGGGCGCTTTGACTGGTCCGACCGCCCTCGTCAGGCGGATCTCACCGACAAAGGCGGCTCCCTTATTCTTACCTATTGGCCGAGTGAGTTCAGCCAGATTCGCGGGCAGTATCGCTTCACCGACTATGCTGGCGATCACAAGGCAAACGAACTTCTCATGCAGGTGCTGTTCTCACTGGGTGCGCATGGCGCGCATCCTTTCTAGGAGATTCGAATGAATCGTTTTCTTTCACGAATCGGAGCTCTTTCAGCGGCGCTGGCGATTGCAGCCGGCATCCTGATCGCTCCTTCTCTTTCTGCAGCTAAGAAGCTCAACGTGGTAACCGCGACCACCGATCTGGCCGCGCTCGCGCAGGAGGTCGGCGGCGACAAGATCAATGTCGACTCCATTGCGCGCGGGTATCAGGACCCGCACTTCGTCGAGGCGAAGCCGAGTTTTCTCCTCAAACTTCGCCAGGCTGATCTGCTCATTGTGGTCGGGTTACAGCTGGAGATCGGCTGGTTGCCGCCGCTGATCATGCAGAGCGGCAATGGGAGAATTCAGGTCGGGGCCAATGGATATCTCGACGCCTCTCAGTTCGCCGAAATTCTCGAAATCCCGCAGGGCGCCATTACCCGCGCGATGGGCGACGTTCATCCTCTCGGCAACCCGCACTACTGGCTCGACCCCGATAACGGACGCCGCGTGGCCAAGGGAATTACCGCAAAGCTTGCCGAGATGGATCCCGAGGACGCCTCCTACTTCCAGCAGCGCGACCAGGATTTCGAAAAGCGCCTGGCGGAGGCCGACAAAAAGTGGCTCGCCGCCATGACTCCGTATCGCGGCCGCAAGGTCGTCACTTATCACAACTCTCTGCCGAACTTCGCGAAGCATTTCGGACTGCAGGTGGTCGGTTTTGTCGAGCCACGTCCGGGAATTCCGCCGACACCCAGCCACACGCTCGATGTGATCAACATGATGAAGCGCGACCACGTGAAGATCATCATGGTCGAGCCTTATTTCGATCGTAAAACTCCCGATTCGATCGCTCGCGAGACAGGTGGCACGGTCGTCGAATACTTGCCATCCGTCGGCGGAGTCAAAGATGTCACAACGTATTTTCAGTTGTTCGACTATGACATTGCGTTGCTCACGAAAGCATTTCAGGCGAATCCATAACTCGAAAGGACAACGAAACTAACCATGGAAATACTTCCATTTCTTCTTTGGCCCTTTGTGGCCAGCCTGATCTTGACCGGCATTCATGCGTATCTTGGCGTGCACGTGGTCGAGCGAGGTGTCATCTTTGTGGACCTTGCTCTCGCCCAGATTGCGGCGCTGGGAGCCACGATCGCCATCCTCATCGGCATGGATCCTCACGGACGCGGCGCGTATTTTCTTAGCCTCGGGTTTACCTTCCTGGGCGCTGCGATTTTTTCGCTCGCGCGTACCCGTCGCGGGCATATCCCGCAGGAAGCCTTTATCGGAATCGCCTATGCCGTTGCGTCTGCGACTGCGATTCTTGCGATGAGCAAGGCCACCGGTGAAACGGAGCATCTAAAAGACATGCTGGTCGGCAATATTCTCGCGGTCTCGCGCGCGGAAGTGGCAAAGACGGCGATGCTGTATGGAGCGATCGGAATCTTCCACTACATCTTCCGGAAAAAATTCCTGCTCATCTCGACGAATCCCTCCCAGGTTGAGGCTAGCGGCGTCAGTATTCGCTTCTGGGACTTCCTCTTTTACGCGTCGTTCGGCTTCGTCGTTACATCCTCGGTCGCGATCGCTGGCGTTCTACTGGTCTTTTGCTATCTGATCGTGCCATCTGTGGGAGCCATGCTTTTTGCCGACAAAATCGGCCGCCGTCTTGCCATCGGGTGGACCATGGGAACGCTCGTTTCCGCGCTTGGCGTCTATTTCTCTGTGCTGCTCGATCTGCCTACGGGCGCCACCATTGTGTGCACGTTCGGCGCGGTACTCATCCTGATGTTCCTGGTGCACCTGGTGTTTTTTCATGGCAAGCAGGGAAGAGCGCTCGACGGCGCGGTCTCCGCAGAGAAAGAGAGAATTCTGGAGGCTCGGCACTAGCGGGGAAATAGAAAAGCGACCCTCGCGGGTCGCTTAGGGCTCCAGACTTCGAAGGCGCTAGATGAACATCTCATCCTGCGGGACGCCCATGCCATTGCGCGGTTGACGCCGCTTCTGGCCGAGAAAGACTTCCACTCCGGTAGTGATCGCACTCATCAGCCCGGAAACCTGGCGTAAGGGAGAAACCACAGTCCTGTGAACCACTTCGCTGGTTTCTTCGACCTTGTCCATCGTGCGATTCAACAGTTCGTCGGCCCGAATCACCTGTAGTCGAGTCCGGTCGAGCACATCACTCAGCGTGGCGTCAATCCGGCCTAACTGTGCGCGGACCATCGTCGACGACTCAGCAACATTGGCGGCGACGGTCTCGATCTTCGGGCGCAGTTCAATCAGGAGGCTCTGGGCGTTCTCCAACGTTGGCAGTGCCTTGCTCTTCATCTCCAGGGTCATTGCTTCCATGCGCTCTGTGCTCTTGCGAACGGCAAGGTAAAGCGCAATAAGAATTCCCGCCTGGATCACGACCGCGAATGCCGTCAGCGCGATAAATGCGGTCAACAGGTTATTGTCCATGGCCACTCCATCCAGTGTGCGGGCAAATCCTAAACACTCTTCGGTTCTTCACTCTCTTGTGCGGTCTTCTCGTGATAAGCCTGTCGTCCTGCCTCGTAAGCGGAACGGAAACGCTCTTTCTGCTGGTTAAGAACGTCCTGCCCGCGATCCGCCCAGTCCTCAGCCTGTTCACGAACCCTTCGCGCCTGACCGCGCACTCTTTCGCGCCCTTCCTCAGCTTTCGAGCGAAGCACCTCGCGCGTTTCTTCTCCAGAGCGCGGCGCATACAAAACTCCAACAACCGCCCCTACTCCGAGACCCGCCAGGAACCACAAAAACGTGTTGCCGTCGCGATCTGCCATAGCTGACTCCTCCAACTGTCTACATCGGATGGTAGCACCCAGATATATGAAAGACAATTCACTGGCGCCCCATGGAGCAGCCTAACAATGGATGTTCTGTTTCTATTTTGGGATGTATTTCGCTTGTGATTAGGCTTGTTTCGGATCGCGGAGAGGCGGAGAATTGAGGCGTTGCAGGAGGTCGCTTCTTGTCAGACCGCAAATACCGCCAGCGCGGGTACCAGGACTCTGGTAGCGAACCGCCAAAAAAAGGCGAAAAACCTGTTGCCCCGCGAAAAGACAACACCTTCGGTCCGCGCCCGCTCAACATGCCGGGGAGGCGAACCGTCTCACGATGCGCTCAGTGTGGCACCCTCCTGCAAAACTTGGCTGAGCCAGTCGGGCAGTGTCCCAAGTGCGGATTTGAACTGCACTCCTGCAAGCAGTGTGAACACTTCGATCCCTCCAGCCGATTCGAATGTACACAGCCCATTCCTGAACGAATCTCTCCAAAAGATAAGCGCAATGATTGCCGGTTTTACTCGATGCGGGTGATGGTAGAAAAAGAGACCTCCAGCACTCCCGCTGCTCGACCCAATGACGCGCGCCAGGCCTTTGAAAATCTTTTCAAGAAATAGCTTCGATGCTCAGTGAAAATCTGCGGAAAGAACTGCTTGCCAGGCGACCGGTAGATTTGTAGCGGCACCTGCCTTTAGGGTTTTTGCGTCGGTCTGAGCAGGATCTCACTGGCAAACGATTGTGATGCCTGCGTCACGATCATCTCGACCGCATGCGCGATATCGTCCGGTTGCAGCATTTTCTCCGCGTTTTTGCCGATGTGCGGACTGAATTCGGTGTGAACCGAGCCTGGGCTGATAACAGAAACGCGAATGTTGTATGCTCGCAGTTCTTCCGCGACCGAGTAACTGAGCCCGTTCAATCCCCACTTGGACGCCGAATATACGGCAGCATTAGGCAATGGATTCCGTCCTGCCAGCGAAGAGATGTTGATAATGTGTCCGGATCGTGCGCGGATCATCATCGGCGACAGAGCGCGGATGCAGTAGTACACGCCGCGCAGATTCGTGTTCATGACAGCGTCCCACGACTTCGGCGAGAGCTCGTGCAGCGGTCCTCCATCTCCACCGATTCCGGCATTGTTGACGAGAATGTCCAGACGTCCAAAGGTTCGATCGACTCGCCCTGCCATGGATTCGACCGAGGCCAGATCAGTGACATCGCATTCCATGACGGCACTCTGGCCGCTCTGGTCGTGGATCGCAGCCGAGACTTTTTCGAGTGGCTCGCGCGTGCGCCCGCATAGAACGGCGCGAGCGCCCAGCCGGGCAAGGTTTCTGGCGATGGCGGCGCCAATGCCGCGTCCAGCGCCGGTGATGACCGCGACCTGGTCCGCTAATGGCGCGTTGCTGGGTCCTGCCATGAGAGTTGCCTCCTTCTTTCGGTAACGATGCATCGCCGCGGACAGTCCGAGGCAATCGAAATCCATCCATACTCGGCGTTTCCCGCATCGAAACCGAAAAGGGGGCGAAGGGTGAGCAACTCGCTTGCCTTAGCGGGAGTACATCCATATAATCCGCTCACCGGATTAATCCTATGCTGTCCTACATCTTACAGGCAGCTGGATTTTCGGAACCGTTCACGGGTTCGAAGTCGGTTCAGGATTCAATGCCCGGCAGTGGAGCTTGGGTGTACCGGGCATGCAGTCGATTCCAGTTTCCCCAAAGAGTTAAGGAGCCACGCTACATGATGAAGATTCAGTTCGCGACCGTGCTGTTGGCCGCCGCCACCGCTGTCGCTCAAACCGCGCCCGCGTCCACCCCGGCGCAGCAGCCAACTCAGGCTCAGCCCCAAGGGCAGGCCGCGCCGCAGCAGAAAAAGGAAATCAAGGACCCTGCGGAATATAACGCCTACGTAGGCGCCGTTCAGCAGAGCGATCCAGCCGCCAAGATCAGCGGGCTCGAAGCATTCCTCACGCAGTATCCGAACAGCGTGATGAAGGAAGACGCGCTCGAGTTGCTGATGGGCTCTTATCAGCAAACGGGGAACCAGGCAAAGACCGCTGATACCGCCCAGAAGGTACTGCAGGCCAATCCGTGCAACCTTCGTGCGCTTGCGTTGCTGTCATTCACCAAGCGCGCCCAGGCCGAAGCTGGGCAGAACGCGCAACAGAATCTGGCTGACGCCGGCCAGTTCGGAGAAAAAGGTCTGCAATGCGAGCAGACGGCCACCAAGCCGGACGGCCTTTCCGATGCCGATTTTCAGAAACTGAAGACACAGACGGCTGTGATATTCAATGGCTCCGCTGGTATGGCGTCCCTTCAGACCAAGGACTACGCGAAGGCTCAGCAATTCCTGCGCGCATCGGCTGAAGGTGACCCGAACAACTTACGCGACATCTACCCGCTGGCTCTCGCCTATCTGACTGCTACCCCGCCCGATAATCTGAATGGCTTGTTCTACATTGCCCGGGCGGCAAGCCTGGCGACCGGTCCTGCGAAAGCGCAGATCGAAGGCTACGGCAAGAAGCAATACACCAAGTATCACGGTTCTGATCAGGGCTGGACGGACCTGCTTGCTCTGGCGAGCAGCAATAGCACTCCACCGGCCGACATGGCCACGAAGTTCACGCAGTACGTTCCGCCTACTCCGGCCGAACAATGTACCGACCTTTTGAAGACGAAAGAGCCGAAGGACATGGCTTTCGCCGAGTGGGAGCTGTGTCTCTCCGAAGGGAAGCCGGACGATGCCGATAAGGTCTGGACGTTCCTGAAAGGGAAACCGCTTCAGATGGCCGCCCAGGTCATCGCCGCCTCGCCAACAAAGATTTCACTGGCGGGCAGTTCCGACGATATCGACAAGAAGGCTGCCGACATCGAATTGACCATGACGGCTCCGCTCACCGCCAAGCAGACTCCCGCCGTCGATTCCGAGTTCCAGTTTGAGGGAACTCCAGTTTCCTACACGCCAAAGCCGTTCATGATGGTCATGAACGATGGCAAGTTGCTGGTGAAATCGGCTCCCGCTCCGGCCAAAAAGCCGGCGGTTCGCAGGAAGCCTGCATCGGGGCATTGAAATAGCAGGCCAAAGTGAACGAAATTAAGGCGGCCTTGTTCAGGCCGCCTTTGTTTTGCTCGGGATGAAATTGGCGTGGTTAGCGCGCGACTTTTTTCTCGAATGCTGCAGGCCGGGCGCTTCGCGGTGGACGCTTGACTCCTCCCCGCAGTGGCCGCACGTCGATCTTCAACTCCTGCATCGTGCGGCTGAGCGTGTTGCGGTGCATGCCCAGTTCGCGCGCGGCCTTACACTGGTTGCCCTTGTTCTCCTCGAGCACTGTGAGAATGAATCTCTTCTTGAACTCGCGTACTGCTTCGGAATAAAGAATATTGCTTTTGTACATTTGAAATATGAGTGCTTCCAGTTGATCCTTCACGAATCCCTCGATTCTGCTCTGCTCTGATTTTTCGCTACATTTTCACGATGAAAACTACTTAGCAGTTGCAGCCGGTTGCGGGGAGACCGCCGGATGTGGCTCCCGCAAGTAATCCAAACCCTGGTAAAAGCGCTGACGCATTTCTGACGGTGCAAGCCAAATCACTGCCCGTCCTCCGACCAGGAAATAAGGGGCCAGTTCCGATCCTCCGAGCCAGCGCGATGTGGGCGTAAACGCCGCCATCGCCACCAGCACGATCGAGACCACCAGCGCCCCGCGCACGAGACCGAGCAAGGCTCCCAGCATCCGGTCGATCGACGTCAATCCGGCTTTTTTCATCATCCAGCTCGCGAGACGGCCGAGAATTCCAGCCGCAATTAAGACTGCGAAAAAGATGATGAGAAAACCGGCGATCTCCCCCAACCAGGGGTTCTTCAAGAAAGTGTCAAACCAATCCGCCAGACGGCGATACTGCCATGCCGCCAGCAGGTAGCCGACTACCAGCCCCGCCAAGCCGAAGGCCGCACGGAAAAAGCCTTCAATAGCGGCTCCGACTACCGACAGCACCAGAAACGCAAGAATGACCCAGTCCGCGACGCTCATGATGCTTCCGAGTGTGCGGCGCTAAAGTTCCAACTCGCGCCCCGTAAGTTGCCGATATGCCTCGAGGTACTTTTCGCTGGTTCGGCGCGCAACCTCTGGGGGGAGGGCAGGAGCCGGTGGTTGCTTGTTCCAGCGGATTTCTTCGAGATAGTCGCGTACGTACTGCTTGTCATAAGACTCCTGCGTCTTGCCCGGTTGATACTTGTCGGCCGGCCAGAAGCGCGAAGAGTCCGGTGTCAAAACTTCGTCCGCCAGGGCAATGCCCTTCGCGGTTTGCCCAAATTCAAACTTGGTGTCGGCGATGATGATGCCGCGCTGACGGGCATAGTCAGCCGCTTTCTTGTAGATCTTCAGGCTGATATCGCGCAGTTGCCGACTGAGTCCGGGGTCGACTAGCTTACACATCTCTTCGAATGAAATGTTGATGTCATGCCCAGTGGTGGCTTTCGTCGCCGGGGTGAAGATGGGTTCGGGGAGCTGATCTGACTCCTTCAGTCCCGGCGGCAATTGGATCCCGCACACCTTACCGGTCGTTTTGTATTCCTTCCATCCAGAGCCCGAAAGATATCCACGCACCACGCACTCAACCGGGAACATATCGGCGCGCATTACCATCATCGAGCGACCGCGCAATTCATCTGCGTGGCTGCGCACATTCGTAGGATACTTACTGACATCCGCGGTCACCAGGTGATTGGCGGTGACATCCTTCAGGAAATCGAACCAGAACAGAGAGATCTGCGTCAGGACCCGTCCCTTGTGAGGGATCCCTGTCGCAAGTACATAGTCGAAAGCTGAGATCCGGTCAGTGGCGACGAAAAGAAGGTGTTCGTTATCCAGACGGTAGACGTCTCTGACCTTTCCGCTGGCGTGCAACTCAAGTTCTGGGTAATCCGTACGGAGGACGACGTTGTCGAGTAATTCAGGGCTCATGATTCGATTTTAGTGGGAAAAAACTCCGGTATTCTAACTGCCCGAAAATATTTGTCAACGGTTTCCGTCACACTGCCTTGGCAGCCTCCAGCGTCGTTCGACCGAAATCAGTTGACAGAGAAGCCTCACGCGAAAACCCTTGCTGGACACGCGATTCGGAGCATCGTAGATGTGGAAAAACTGAGGATGTCAGAGGAAAAAAAGAAAGGCGTTTTTTCTCGGCGATCGCAAACACTCGGAACCGTGCAAGCGAAAGCGGAGTTTCACAATCAGAATCTTCTCTGAAGACTATGCCGTCGCACCAAAGCGCACTGACACCAGCTTCGATACGCCCGGCTCTTGCATCGTGACTCCATACAACACCGGCGCAATGCTCATTGTCTTTTTGCTGTGCGTGATCAGGATGAACTGCGTTTTCACGCTCATCTCGCGCACCAGTTCCGTGAAACGCCCGATGTTCGCTTCATCTAGTGGAGCGTCCACTTCGTCGAGAATGCAGAACGGACTCGGTGTGTACTGGAAGATGCCTACCAGCAGCGAAAGCGCCGTCAACGCTTTTTCTCCACCGGACAGTAGAAGCACATTCTGCAGCTTCTTTCCCGGAGGCGAAGCCACGACATCGATCCCGCTCTCCGCGCTGTTTTCCATGTCGGTGAGGCGCATAAACGCGTGTCCGCCGCCGAACAGGCGCCGGAAGATTCCCTGGAAGTTCTCGTTGATCTTATTGAACGCCTCTTCGAACTTCTGTCGCGACACCTGGTCGATCTCGCGGATAGTCGCGGTTGTATTCTCAATTGACTCCAGCAGATCCTTCCGCTGCGAGTCAAGGAATTGATGACGCTCGGCCGTCTCTTTGTATTCTTCAAGTGCCATCATGTTGACCGGGCCCATGCCATCGAGTCGGACTCGCATCTCGCGATAGGCCTGATCCTCGATATTCAAATCCTCACCGGCTAAAGATTGAATCGTCGTGTCCGCCATCAGCACCGGCCGCTCCACGCCCAGTTCATTCATGCAGGTATCTGCCAGGTGTTGCACGTCGGATTGGAGCTTCGCTGCCGCCGTTGAAAGCTCCGCCTTACGGTCGCGCGCTGAATCCAGTTGTTGCCGCGTGCTCTTCAGGAGTTCGTCAATCTCAGCCAGCCGTGCCCGTACCTGCTCGGACTCAAATTGCAGCAAGCCTTCGCGCGCCTCGCCCGCATTCCGCTCCGCGTCTAAATCGATCAGTTGCTGGGCAAGTTGCTGATTCTCATTCTGTCGTTGGTCGATCTCCGCGCCCGACGATTCCATCTGCTCCTGTAGGACTCGCACTCGCTCGCGCATTTCCGAGACCACCGTCTCGATCCTTTGCAGGAGCGCTGTCGCCGATCGGTGCCGCTCCTCAAGCGTTGCCGCTCGTGCCGCGCGCTGCGAGGTCGTCTCCGCGGCTATGTCGCGCAATCCGCGCAACTCCGCCAGACGCTCTTGTCCGCACACAATTTGCAACTCGAACTGAATGCGCCGCTCTTCCACCGCTTTCAGTTCCGACCGCCGTAGGTTGATCTGATCTTCCAACTCCTGCCGCTCGCCGGCCAGCCGCTGCAATTCGCTCTCACCTACGCTTAGACGCTCGCGAACCCGCGACATCTCGCTCTCTAGTTGCTGAAGCATGTGGCCCGACGTCATCGCCTGCTTCTCGGCTTCGCGCTTGTCCTCTTCCAGGCGATCCAGAAGGGAAGTCAGGTCCTTGATTTCGCGTCCTAGCGTCAGCGCGAGGATTTCTTTCTCGCGCAGCGACCGTTCGAGTTCCTCCAGCATTCGCAGCACGTCCCGTAACTCGCGCTTCATCGAAAGCGGACCCTCGCTGCGTTGTTTGCCGCCGGTAACCGTCACGTTGTGGAAGCACTCGCCCGTTTGCGACAGGAAGAATGCATCCGGATTACTCAACGCCAGGTCGCGAGCCACTGCAGGATCTGGCGTAATGTATCCATCCCGCAATTTCGGCAGGATCACCTCCAGCGATTTCCCGAATCCGTTTAGCACCCGAATGGAGTTCTTCAGGGGCAGCACGGCCGCATTCGGCGCCTGATGGGCATTTTCATCCAGCACAAACGAGAAACGCGCCTGCGCATCTTCCGGATGTACAAGGAACGTTGCCCGCCCATCGACGTCGGAACGCAGCAACCGCAATCCCTCATCCGCCGACTCCCATGACTTCACTACGATGTAGTTCAATTCATCGCGCAGAAAATCTTCCACTACCCGTTCGTACCGCGGATCGACTTCCAGAAAATCCGCTAGCACGCCCGCCGGTGCCAATCCCCCCTGCAACGCGCCTGACTGGAACAGTCGTCGCACCGACTCCGTCGAATAACCATGCTCGGCAATCACCGCTTCGAGCGATCCCTTTTTCCCGAGTGCCGACGCATACTCTGACCGTAGCGAATCAAGCTGCCTCTTCGTCTCCGATTCTTCGTGCCGCTTCAGTTCGATAGTTCGCCGCAATTCCGCAATTTCGGTCGTCAAACCGCTGACCCGCTGCGACACGGTTTCAAACTCTAATGCGAGCTGTCCGCGTTGCCCTCCGAATACTCCCGCTTGTTCATTTGCGGTCGTGATCTCCGCACCCAGGCGCTGTGCTTCGCGGTCGATTCCCGCCAGTCGTTCTTCCGCCTGCGTCAACTGATTGCGCAGATTCGACGCTGCTCCCACCGCCTCAAGAATCGAGCCACGGCATGCTTCCTGGTCCTGCTCAAGCGCGGCAAGATTCGTGGCCGCAGCCGCCGTCTCCTGTTGGCTCAGTACGAGTTCCTGCTGCGCCAATGCGAAGTCGGCTGCCGCTGAATCGAGCACCTGTTGATGTCCGTTGCGCTCTTCTTCCAGCGCCGTCAGACGATACCGCGCCTGCGTCAGTTCCGCCTCTGACGATGCAGCGCGCACCGTGAGTTCGGCGCAACGTTCTTCGTTGGTCCGTCGCCGCGCCTGCGCCCGATCCACTTCGATCGCGATTTGGTTGATGCGGTCGCGATTCTGGCGAAGCTCTGTTTCGATCGTGTATCCACGTTGCGTGCGTTCGGAATTCTCGCCTTCCAGTTGCTGTACGCTCTCCGCCTGGTGCCGAATCTCTTCGCCCAACTGGTTGATCTGCGAATCGAGCGTGAGTCCTTCCTGATCCATTTGGGTGAACTTGCTGGCTAGAACTACGCGTAATTTAGCGCGCATCTCGTCCCGCAGGCGCGCATACCGCTCCGCTTTCGAGGCCTGCCGTTTCAACGAGTTCATCTGCCGCGTGACTTCTTCAAAAATGTCGTTCACACGGTTCAGGTTGAGCTTTGCTTCTTCCAGCCTTGCTTCCGCCAGGCGTTTCTTCGTCTTGAATTTCGTGATACCGGCCGCTTCCTCGATAATTGCCCGCCGGTCTGTGGGACGGCTGCTCAAGATTTGTCCAATGCGCCCCTGCTCGATCAGGGCGTAGGTCTCGGGACCCAGGCCGGTGCCCATGAATAATTCCTGGATGTCGCGCAGTCGGCAGAGCTTGCCATTCAGCAGGTATTCACTGTCGCCGCTTCGGAACAGGCGCCGCGTAACCACGATCTCGCCGGCATGAAACTGCTGCTGGTTAAATTTCCGGCGCCTGATTTTCAACACCACCTGCGGACCAGTCGTGCCGCCGCCATCGGCGCTGGCTGTACCCTCGCTCGAGGCCGGGACTGTGCCCTCCGGTGCCCCCGTCCCCTCAAGTTCTTCCAGCTTTCCAGGTTGCGCCTCTTCGACAGTTTGTTCCGTCTCAGCCGCAGCTTTGCTGCGAACCTCCGCCTCGTCCCAATCTTCTTCTGCGGGCAATTCGTCCTGAATATCGATCTCTGTGGGCGTATTCGCATCCGCACCGCCGTAAACTTCCGGATCGATCAGCGTCAGCGACACCTCGGCCATCCCGGTCGGATTTCGATCGCGCGTTCCCGCGAAGATCACGTCTTCCATGCGTGACCCGCGCAGCGACTTCGCCGACTGCTCGCCCAATACCCAGGAGATTGCATCGGCAATGTTCGACTTCCCGCATCCGTTTGGTCCGACAATGGCAGCCACGCCCTCGCCGTGAAACTTGAGTTCGGTGCGGTCACAGAATGACTTGAATCCGAGGATTTGTAGTCGCTTCAGCTTGAGCAAGGTCACTCCTTCACTACTTGTGTAGCGCGAGCACTTCTGCCCGCGGCTTCCAACTGGAAGCAAGCGGTTGCGGACAACTGTGTCCGCGCTACGAACGGCGCGCTGGCTGGGGATGCGCTGCAAGTCCGAGGAGCTAGTCGCCAGCCAACCGTCTGGAGGTTAACTAGCCGGGTTCCTCGCTGGCCGTACAGTATGATGCCCTCCCCGAAGACGGGTTGGGCACCACTGCTTTTGACCAACTCTAACGGCGAACGCCGTGACGGGTCAAGAAATAAAACACCATATATTGGGGGCCTCATGCCAGTACCGCCTTTAGTTGCACAGACATTGCAACCTTAGCGCACAAATCACATGTGAGGAAAAGGAGGTGGGAAAAAATCGCGAGAGCACGATCACTCTAGCGCCGAATGCTCTGCGATACAAGGAATAGCGCTGAAATTTCGGCAGCCTTGACTGGTTCAGGAGGCCACCCGTGCGCCCTACAGTGGGTCGCAATTAGAAGGCTCCCCTTCCCGAACTCGGCTGCGATCCGTCGTAGCGCGAGGCAGCGCATCAGCCGCAAGAGTTGGCATAACACTGCAGGCAGGTGCCCGGAAAGCAACCAAGGAAATAAAAATGGTTTCAGCGGACGGCAAGTCCCGGGAGCCTATCACCATGGCGAGCTCAACTCTCGCACGTCCGCCCGATCCAACTTTGGATCGACGCCGCTCGTTGCCGCAGAGCACACATCTTTCAGCGGGCCGTTCTCTAGCTTTTTCCCATTCCACTGAATTCGCATTTCGCCGGGTTTCGAAAACATTTCTGGGCGCAAATGTACCCGCATTCGCTTCACGTCGTGGGTGTGAATATCGACCGTGTTGTCCGATTTGACTCGAGCCTCAACTCCGGCCTTGCCAGTCTTCGCATCGACGACCTCGATCCAGTACTGCCGCGACGCCTGCGTATCCAATAGATTTGCTTCGATTTCCCGCGGGAATGGGTTCCGCACCTTGTTCCTAAAGAATGCGAGCGTCAAACCATCATCGGTTTGTAATGTGATGTCGTGCTCCCGCCCCGGAAGGATCTTGATTTCAGGCTTTACGGGTAGACGCATGTCTAGCAATGCGCTGTGGGTAGTCGTCGAACACTCCGACCCGATCCGCGGATCCTTGTCGCCATGCACGAACAGCAGCGGCAGGTCCCCCAGGTTCGTCAGCCCGGCCTTGACCGCTTCCACACACAGTCCGGCACCCATCTGCGAAACAACGGCCGCGAAGCGCTGCGGCCACATCTCGGCGAAATACAACGACCCCGTTCCTCCGTTGCTGAAACCTGTCAGGTAGACACGGTCAAAATCCACGTTGTAGTTCGAAACGACCTGCCGGAACACAGCGTCGAAGCGGCGCGCCATCTCGGGCGTCCACCAGTATTGTCCCGCCTGCGGATACAGAACGAGATATTCCGTTTGCGCGACAACTTCCTCAGCCGTGTTTACCCCGTCAATCGCGAACCCAGCGCCTCCGCTCAGATATACGAGCAGCGGCGATGGACGATCTGCGCGGTACGTCAGTGGGACGCGGAGAAGGTAGGGAATTTCCGTATCCGGACTTGTTGCCCGCACAGCTTCATAGATCGTTCCAAACTTGCTGGGTACCGGCTTCGCTGCAACCGGACGCTTGCACTCGTCCACAGACGTGAGTTGAGGAACGGAACCGTCCGCCTTCGACAATTCTTCCGACAATATTCTCACTGGCGTGCTGTTGCTCTCTTTAAGCTTGGCCGCTATCTCGGGCGGGACCGCCATCTTTCGTCGAACAGCCACCGCCAATGAAAGCGCCTGGGCCGCCGCATCGTCAGAAGTAAGAATCGGAGAAAGCTGCCCACCCGCAATGGCCACCCCTGGCGACAACAGCAGCGCCTGCAATGTTCCCAGTCGCGTCTCTGCCGATCCCAGCCAGGTGTCCAGAGACTCCGCATGCGAGAACCCATCGAGTTCCATGTGTACGATCTCGTGCAAGGTTCCACCCGGTGCTCCATAGGTCGCTTCCAATCCAATCTGCTCAAGAACGGTCGAGTCTGATGACCAACAATAGTTGAGCTTGAGCGACCCGTCGGCCGATGACCCTTCTACGCGGTGACAAGACTTTTCATGCACTGTTTCATCGTCGACCCACCGCAGATCGAATCCGAGCACGCTGCTGCCGCGCCAAGCCTCTCCTTTTTTCAGGGCGATCGGCGGCAGGCTCATGACTTCATGAATTGCGTCGAGCACGTGGCTGTAGGTTTCCCGCGCCATCTCCCACGAGTAATGCGGGTCTCCCGATCTAGAAATCTCTTGCGCCTCCGAAAACCGCGACTGCCGCTTCCGCATACGATTGTCGAAATCGACGCGATCCTGTGCCAGGCGATCTTTGCCTTTGCGGCGTGAAAGGGTTAGTTCGGCGCTCTCGCGATTTCGTTGGAAGCCCACGCTGAGTCGTCCGTCATTCTCGCCTATTACCAGCACATGCGTTCGAAAGCGCACTTCGGCCTGGCTTTCGCTGCCGTCCTCACCTTGCGTGTGTTTCTGGAAGGTGTACCGATAGACGAGATGATCGCCGCTGCGGAGTCCGTAACGCCACGGAGTGCCCTGCGCCGGGAGAATCGAAGAAGTGAAAATGATTACGGTTGTTGCGTAGAGGAACGACTTGCTCACTATCATGATCGGGGACCGGTCTCTCGCCCTCTACTTCTTGCGTTCCACCAGAAAATGAGCGAGTTCCTTCAGGGTAGACGCAGCCGGACCAAATTCGTTTAGTTCCGCGCACGCCTTCTCGATGAGCGCGTCGGCCTTGTGCAGTGATTCGTCGACCCCGAATAGCGCCGGATACGTCGTCTTCTCCGCCACGGTATCTTTGCCCGCAGTTTTTCCCAACTGCTCGGAAGTCTGCGTCACATCCAGCACGTCGTCGACAATCTGAAAAGCTAGTCCGATCGATTGCCCGTAATTCCGCAAACGTGCAATCTGCGCTTCTGTCGCTCCGGCATATAGTCCGCCGCTCACCACGCTAGCCGTGATCAGCGCAGCGGTCTTCGAACGATGAATATATTCGAGCGTCGCCAGGTCGGGCTTCTTGTGCTCGGCCTCGAGATCCACCACCTGGCCGCCAATCATTCCTTCGATCGTGCCCGTGCCATGCGCGATCTCCCGAATAATGCCGACTCGGGCTTCCGCAGGACAACATAGTTGCGCCAGCACTTCATATGCCTGCGTCTGCAGCGCGTCTCCAGCAAGGATCGCAATCGCCTCGCCGAAAGCTTTGTGGCATGTAGGACGACCCCGCCGCAGATCGTCATTGTCGAGCGCCGGCAAATCATCATGGATCAGCGAATAGGTATGAAGCATCTCGAGCGCCGCGCCCACTTCGTCGATCCCTTCCGGCAGCCGTCCCGCAACCATTCTTCCGGCTTCCATGCACAAGATAGGCCGCAAGCGTTTGCCGCCCGCAAAAACGCTGTGCCGCATGGCTTGGTGAATAGAAGTGGGATGCTGACTTGCGGCTGGCAACAGCCGTTCAAGGGCGCTGTCCGCGGTTTCCCGCCCTTGCTCGAGAATCCGTTTCAGCATGGCATCGAAGTATAACAAGTGCGAAGTTACGGGAAACGAAAAGGACGCCCGCAGGCGTCCTTGTTGATCTGCCGAAGATTGCGATTATGCCGCGGCGTGACGCGTGCGTTCTCGAAGGACTGAAGCGACTACATCGCCAGTTCGACACGGTTCGCACACGTCTGCAGCGCCTTGTTCCATCGCTCGCGCCCACAATTCTTCATCTGCGAGCCGGTGCGTGCAAACAATCGACAACCCGGGAAATTCATGATGAAGGCGTTCCACTTCGTTCGCGCCCGTCGACTCCATATCCAGAACGAGTACCTCGGCACGATGCCGAGCGATAGCGGGGCGTATTTCCTCGCGAGATCTTGCCATATGAACGGCACGAACATGCGGGGAAAGGCTGGATACGAGAGTTAGGGCAGTTCCGGAATCGCCCTGATATAGGACGACATTCATCGGCTGCATACATCCCCCATAACTGCACCGCTTCTGCGGTGGTCTCAGCTGTTTCCGGCGCTGAACGCGCCGTAACAGGCGTTGACGAATTCGAACCCGACTTACTATCTGCGTGCCGCTTTTTCCGACGCAGGTTCGAACGGTTCAGTTTGGAGTTTGCCGTTCTGTTTTAACAGAATCTCTACTTTGCCCTCTGCCTCTTCCAACTGTTTACGACATGAGGCGGAGAGCTGCATGCCTTCTTCGAACAGCGTCAGCGACTTCTCCAGGGGAACCTCCCCTTTCTCTAGCTCCTGGACAATCTTCTCGAGACGCTCGAGGCATTCCTCAAACTTGACCAACTGGCATTACTCCTAACACCATTTTACTTCGCTTTTGGCTTTTTCAACCCCATCGAAAATATTAATTAGCGTGAACGTTTTCGTTCACTTATGCAGAAGTGCTTCGCGAAGATCCTAGAGCTTCAAGGACATCCACCGCCGAACCGTAGCGACCCTGTGGAGCGCTGATCTGAGCACCCTGAGTCATCTCTCGAACTGCCGTCAGCATTTCCCTTGCGATTCCAACTCCTTCTTCTCGGGCAGCTTCCGGGGTAGTCGCTCGTGTCATCCGCTCCAGAATTGTGTCCGGCACGGAAACCCGCAGCTCGTTTTTCATAAATTCTGCGTTCCGGGCGCTCACCAATGGCCAGATTCCCGCCACTACCGGAATCCGGCAATGTTCAATGCGTTTCAGGAAGGTCTCCAGCAGGCTCAAATCGAAGACGGGCTGCGTCACCACATACTCCGCTCCCGCTTCCACCTTGTATTCAAACCGCCGGATCTCCTCGTCCAAGCTCGGCAGCCCCGGATTCGCTCCCACCCCGATCACAAATGCAGTCCCTTGCCCAATTGGATTGCCGCCTAGGTCGAGTCCGCGATTCAGGTTCCGAACGATGTTGACCAGCCCGATGGCGTCCACATCAAAAACTGCCGTCGCATCCGGATAATTCCCCATCTTTGGTGGATCTCCCGTAATGCAGATCAGGTTCTTAATGCCCGTCGCGGCTGCACCCAGCAGGTCTGATTGAATCCCCAAAACATTTCTGTCCCGGCACGTGTAATGCAGAATCGCCTCGATCCCAATCTCCTGCTGGATCAGCAGCGACAATGCCTGGTTGCTCATGCGAGCCGACGCTCGCGGGCTATCTGGGATGTTGATCGCATCCACTCCCACCGATTTCAGGAATTTCGCCCCCTCGAGCTCTTTGCGGATATCGATGCCCTTAGGTGGCACAATCTCCACCATAGTGATGAATTCGCCATCCGCGATCTTCGCGCCTAACTTCGACCGCTCGCTCATGGCAGCAGTTGCTGGCGCCATTGTTGCGTGTGCCGTAGACGACGTCGAAACTGCGGTCTTTGCGCGCGCCTCACGGACTCGCAATGCCGACTTCATTGCCCGAATATGGTCCGGAGTCGTTCCGCAGCAGCCGCCGACCAAGCTCACGCCGGCTTCCACGAACTTTCGCGCATAGCTCGCCATGTATTCCGGCGAGCACAGATAGATGTTTCGGCCTTCCACCGAGCGCGGAATTCCTGCGTTCGGTTGCGCCGACAGCGGCAGGGTAGTGGACGCCCGTACGCGCTCGATTGCGTCCAGCATGTCGACTGGGCCTACGCTGCAATTAATTCCCAGCACATCCACCTGCCACTCGGTCAGCCGCGCCGAGAACGTCTCTGGATCCGACCCGTCCAGGCAGTTCCCATCCTCATCGATCGTCACCTGCGCAACGATGGGGAGATTCGGTGCAGCATCGCGGCACGCCTGGACTGCCTGGTGCAGTTCTTCCAAATAACCGAAGGTTTCCAGCATCAGCAGATCAACACCGCCCTCGGACAGGGCCGCTACCTGCTCCCTGAACGCGTTCCTTGCCTCCTCAAACGACGTCTTGCCTAACGGCTCGATGCGAATCCCCAGCGGACCCACCGATCCGGCCACCCACACATCGAAACTCTTGGCTGCGTCTCGCGCCACGTGTGCGCCGGCAAGGTTGATGTCGCGTACTTTGTCCACCAGGCTATGCCGCGCCAGCCGGGCACTGTTGGCGCCAAATGTATTGGTCTCGATAATCTCCGCGCCTGCCTGCAAATATTCGTGGTGCACGCCTCGGATCAACTCGGGCTGCGACAGGTTCAGCTCGTCATAGCATCTGTTGATAAACACGCCTTTCGAGTACAACAGCGTGCCCATCGCCCCATCACAGAGGACGGGAGATTTTTTCAGCCTTTTTTTCAGGTCTTCTGGCATTGACTTGAGGATACAGGATCGCGCTCAGCCGCATCCAACCGCTCAGGGAGAAGGCCCTCCGACGGGCTTTGTTATAATCCCTGTTTCGCATAAAAGCCTTTATCCTGCATGCTCTTGGAGTTCCAGGTTTGAGAAGAGCCCTGAGTCTTTTCGTGTTGGCATTACCCACAACTCTGCTCGTTATGGGCTGTGGATCCTCGACTCCGAGTGGCCCATCAACCAGCGGGCTGAAGTTTCGTGCCCTCGTCTCCCAGGATATCAACTCTACAAGAACGACAGCCGGCCTCGAAATCATCGACGCGCAAACGGACCTCAGACCACTTATCGCCCCAATTACAGCCGGAGCCACACCCGGTCCGATGGTAGAAACCTCGAATCGAGCGTTCACGCTGGCCTATAGCCCCACGGGTAACACAATCGCGATCGTCAGCAACTCCTCTGAGGCGACGGCCAATACAGTCGTGCTGCCGGGACCTACCGACAGCTTTATCGTTAGTCCCGACAATCAGTTCGGATACGCAGCGATCCCGACCGCATTCGTCAGCGGACAGGACCCCGGAACGATTGTTGTTTTCAGCCTGACCGCTGGAAGGACCACAGCTCAGGTAAACATCCCCGCCGTTCGTTACCTCTCGATCGGCAACACCGGCAACCGCATTCTAGCCTTCAGCAACAATTCGAACTCCGTGGTCGTGGTGACCCCGTCGAATATCGGCACAGGTCAGCCCGTCACCTCACCTCCGATCGGCGGCTTCGACCGTCCCGTTGCCGCTTTCTTCAGCAGTGACGACAACACGGCCTATGTCATCAACTGCGGTCCAAAATGTTCTGGAATCCAAGCCAGCGTGCAGACGCTCGATCTCACTACCAATACTCCCGGTGTGCCGGTTCCCGTTCCTGCTGCCGAGGAAGCTCTCGTCAACGGCACCACGATGTACGTGGCAGGATCGCCAGTGCCCGGTTCGCCATGCACGGGACAGACAACACAGGCTACGTCCTGCGGCATTCTTACTCTTGTCGACCTCAGCACGATGACGGTCATCAACCCGTCACCCATCGTCATCACTGACGGCTACCACGATCGCATTGCGCTCGGCTCTCAGGGCCAGCTCTTCGTCGGCGCCCACGATTGCACCGAGATTAATCCGAATCCGGTCCCGCCCGGCGCCGAGGTTCGCGGCTGCCTTTCGATTTACAACACCTCCACTGGAGCCATCGTCATTCCTCCTGCGGCCGGAGATGTAACTGGAATTCAACCGATCAGCAACCGCAATGTTGTTTACCTGGTACAGGGAGGCGAACTTCAGATGTACGACACGACGACCGACGCTCTACAGGAGACACAGATCAACATCATCGGCCAGGCAGTAGATGTGAAATTGATTGACTTTTAGAACGTCCAGGTTTTGTTTTTGCCGAACTTCGAACGACTAGCGACCAGCGACGATCTTGATCTCAAACAGTTTCGGCCACAGTTTTCCAGTTACAAATATCCGATCCTGCTTCGCGTCATAGGCGATCCCGTTGAGCACGGCATTGGGATCGCTGAGCGTTTTCTTGTCGATGATCCCCGTCAAATCGATTCGCCCCACGACTCTCCCTGTCTTCGGTGAGATTCGCACGATCTGATCGGTCTCCCATATGTTTGCGTAAATTTCGCCGTGGATGTATTCCAGTTCGTTGATATTCACCACGGGTTGGCCTTTTTCGTCGGTCACCGGCAACCTTCTCGTTTCCTCGAACGTCTGCGGATCGAGGAATCTCAACACCGGCGTCCCATCGCTCAGTATGAGGTGCTTGCCATCCTGCGTCAGACCCCAGCCCTCACCGGCATATTCGAAGCTGCGTTTCCACTTGAAACTCGCCCGGTCGTAAACGAACCCGAGGTGCGCCTGCCATGTCAGTTGCACCAAGTCGTCATCCCAATTCGTCAGCCCTTCACCAAAATATTGCTGGGCCAGATCGTAGTGCTGCAGCACCTTGCCAGTCGCGAGGTCGACCTTCCGAATCGACGATTTCCCGTTGCGTCCCGTGCTTTCATACAGGTAGCCGTCCACGTAGATCAGGCCTTGCGTGAACGCGTCCGGATCGTGAGGGTAAGTGTGAATCACGCGGTAACCCTCGGCATGTGCTGAAGTCTGCGCGACGGCAGTCACACATAGAAGAACTGCAACAACAAGCAGTGGCAGGGCCGAACCAATACAACGAAAGCCCGGAATTTTGGGAAAGATCATCTGTAACCAGCATACCGAGAATCAAGCCAGATTGTAGAAACGTGTCATGCTCACTCCGCCCTCGCGGACCGCCGACTACTGACTACTACTGGTCACTGACCGCCGATCGCGGTTTTACTTGACTGCCTCCGCCCACTCCTCCTCGCCTTTCTTTACGGACTCATCTCGATCCTCGGGCAGGATCCAGCGATCCTTGATTAGTTTATCGATCGCATTCTTATAACGCGTCATGTAGTCGTCATGGCCTAAATAGCGCTCCGCTATCGACTTTCGGGGGTCGCCATTCTTCTCGCGTTCGGTGGCAGTCTTGGCAAATGGGATAAATGACCCTTCAAACGATACACGTTGAGTCGGCGCGCCAATCGAAGGGTCTCGCAGGTTCCACGACGCGTACGTGGCAAGCGGAACCATCAACTCCGGAAGCCGCACCCCGTCGTGTTCGTTCCCATCCGCATCGACCTGTGGCACGAGTACAGGGAACTGTTCTCCGACATCGGGCGGTTGCTTCGCAAGAATCCCACCACGCCAGTTCGGACCAAAATCCAGCCGGTATGCTGCGCTGGCTTCCGTCGCGCGGTTCACCCGCGGGATCGCCGGAAACGCGTACTCTCGCAGTGGAACCAGGGCTCCTTCCGCGATCTTGGGATAGCTGCTCGGGGGCGGAAGTGTGCTCCGCCGCACCCAAGCGTCCATGTTCGAGATCATGGACCGCCACAGATATTTCACCGGTACGGGCGACTGCGGTTGTTGTCCGAGCAGGTCGCCGTCGCCTTTCTCTGGCGGAAACGTGCCGGAGAAATGCTGCAGTCCGGTGAAGTGATAGATCCGAACGTTGTCTGATATCGGAACATCTTGTTTCCCGTCGGCGCTTGCGTGAATGAGTGACGCCGCGCGTCCCCAATACTCGTACGATGTATTCGAGAAAAAGATCTTCGGAGACACTTTGTCGGCAGCGGCGCGGTCCAGCAATCCCCCTGATTCTCCGGTCAGGGAATCTTTTTCAGGCAGATCGGTGAAGGGAAAGATGTCGGTCGGAAAATATACCGATGACGTCGGTTGCGCATCGCGCGATGGCTGCGCGAAACGATAGTTGAAACTGCCTCGTCCAGCTCCCGCTACGTGTGCCAGAACGCCGTCAAGCGCAATTTGTCCATCTTCATCCGCATTGAATCCTTGATAGAGGAAATCGCGCAGGAACCTTCCATTCTGCGAGATGCCCTCGCCATATACTCGGGCTGCGGGGGTAACACTGTTGGCGTCATGTTTGGCATATGCGGCAAAGTCACGGATCGCCGCAAAACCGGTGCCTGCAACCACCGGGTCGGCCGCAACATAGACATATTCGTAAATCTTTCCCGGTTGAAAACCTCCGTTCAGATGAATGTGGCGATCGCTCGGCATCCGCTTTCCATCCACCGTCTGCGAGAAATCCCACCCCGTTCGTGGAATTACGGTCCGAGGAGAGTCACGGGTCGCGCGCACCGTCAGTACGTTGCGAGGATCTTCGGGGGCCGCCACCGGGTATTCGGTTCCGCCGATGTTCCCGACAATCAAGTGTCCGAGCGGAATCTCTGCCATAACTCTTGAGGGCATCAGATCGCCCCTCAAAAGGCCGGTGATCGTCTTACCATTTTCCTTTGCGATTGGAGCGTACAGCTTGAGCGCATCGGCTCCAGGTGCGTCCCATTGCCAGCCCAAACTAACGATCGTGAAGCCGTTGCGCAGAAGCCATCCATCGCCAGTGTCGTTCGCCAGGTCCCAATCGCCGCCATCAACAAGCGAGACAATCCTAGCCTTTCCTCGATTTGGAACCTCGAGGAGTAGCGAACCATTTCCTTTACGCGCATCCTTCGGACGGATGGCAATGAAGTCGGCCGAGAACTCAACCTCGCCGTTTTTTAGATTCACCGCATGACTCAAATCGACAATCGGCACGTTGTGGGGATTGGAAACGCCGATCGAGAAGTAAACGCGTCCGGTAACACGTTCGTAAGGGCCTGCTGCCCCAAATGGCTTTCCACCAAGCACGTCTTTTCGCGAAAAAATCTCCACGCGCGACACGCGCGCACTCAGACTTGAGACTTGAAGGAGAAGCAGCATAAATATCCAGAAGGACCGCATCGGGCGGAAAGCATAGCACGCGTGCCTTTCGCACTCCTGAAGTTACGGCTTTGTTCTGCTGAGTGCCCATGTGGGCGCTAACCTGGGCCCGGAAATACGCGTCCTCAGGATCCAAGTGGAATTTGCCGGGCCAGTTTTTGAGCCACAAAGACCGGGGAGGGGGGAGGGGAGGTTGCGGTACCAGGTAATTATTAACGTGGTGGTCACAATCTGGCTGAATTCCCCACGTCCCGGACCAACGCGAGACGTGGGAACCTGCAACGGAAACTGTCCGCTGAGCTACTGCTTGTCGTAATAGGCGGTGTACTCGACTTTCTTGCCGCCTGCGTCGACTCCCTTCACCGTGACTGTTCGGCTCTTGCCATCGGCGGAGATGACGATTTTTCCCGACACCACCACCTTGCCGTCTTTCTTGTTGGCGAGTTCGGTAGTGTGCGCGTCGACTGTCTTGTACATGCGTGAATCGGCGCCGGAGTCGCCGACCAGCGGATAGTCCTTGCCATCAAACTTGCCGGTCCATTCGTTGTGAGTGGGCTTCCCATCGGCGCCGACGCCATCCACCGTAACCTTGATGCTGTCGCCAGCGGCTTCATAAACGACCTGCGTATTCTTTGGAGCTCCTGCAGCGATTTTCGACTTGCCCTCGTTCAATTTCCATGTGCCCATGTTGGGGTTCTGGGCGAAACAAACAGCCAATGCGACAAAGCAAAGCGCAATCGTCATAGCGATTGATCGTGTTTTCATGTAGTCTCCTGGTTGACGAGAGAAGATGTAACTGACAGCGCGCGCAGTCTATTCCTTTTGTTCTGACGGGGCAACATCATTCGATACAGGCGCATACACTCATTCTGAGATCCCGGTTACTCTCGAACAAAATAGCCGCACATGCGAAGCCTGCCTCCACTTCCCGGCATCCAACCTCAAAAAGATAGCGGTGGGACAATAGAGAACACAGCGAATAGAGTTTGTCGAACATTTGCTCAACAGGCATGGGTCTTTTGTGTTTTGGAGAGAAGCTCAGAGAAAGGATAAATTGCTGAGATTGCGTTTCTTGCGTCCGCTATGAAATCTCTCCTTCGTCTATTTGGACCAGCTGTTCTTGCGTGCGCCACCCTGGCGATCGGCCAGACTCCTCAGCCGCAGGTCGGACAGGACCCTGCGCAGCACGAAGGTGCAATCCTCGGCCAAACGCAATCGAACCAGCAATCTCCCGGGACGGTGAATGGCACGGTTGTAGACCAGAGCGGTGCAGTGGTTGCCGGAGCGAGAGTAAAGCTGACTCAGGTTCCGGCGCTGAGCAGAGAAGCCGTTTCCGATAACGACGGACAATTTTCCTTTCTCGGCATTGCTCCCGGTACCTTCCACATCACTGTGACATCGGCATCTGGCGGTCTCGCAACGCAGAGTGCATCGGGGTTGCTCCATCCAGGAGAGATTTACAATGTGCCGCCGATCGTACTGCCGGTCGCCACCACGGTCACTGAGGTGCAGGTCGGAGAATCGCAAGTCGAAGTAGCGGAAGAGCAGATCAAGATGCAAGAGAAGCAGCGCGTTCTGGGCGCGATCCCGAATTTTTATGTCAGCTACATTCCTGACGCGGCGCCGCTGAACGCAAAACAGAAATTCAAACTGGCAGGGAAAACGGTCATCGATCCATTCATGTTCGTGATGGTGGCAGGTGCGGCGGGCATCGAGCAAGCGCAGAATCATTTCGCCGGCTACGGACAGGGCGCGGAGGGCTATGCGAAGCGCTACGGTGCCGGCTATGCCGATATGGTATCGGCGACGTTCATCGGCGGCGCGATCTTTCCTTCGCTGCTGAAACAGGATCCGCGCTACTTCTACAAAGGGACAGGAAGTGTGTCGTCGCGATTTTTCTATGCGATCGGAAATGCCGTGATCTGCAAAGGCGACAACAAGCGCTGGCAGCCGAATTATTCGAACGTGTTGGGAAACTTGGCGGCCGGCGGCATCTCCAATCTTTACTATCCCGAACAGGACCGCAATGGCGTGGGATTGACTCTTGAAAATGGTGCAATAGGGGTGGGCTCGACAGCGATTGCCAATCTCTTCCAGGAATTCATTGTCAAGAAGTTGACGCCAAAGCTGCCGAAACACAATGTGGCGAAGACTGGAAATACTTCAAGTCTCGACAATGAAGAACTTCACTGAGTCGTTCCTGTTGTTCACGGTACGAGCGCAAGTTCGTGCTTCTTGTGTTTCTCGACCGCCGCCGATGTGAATGCGAGTGGAAATGTCGAGCCACCATACCAGGCTGTCCACTGATCCATGTAGTGCTTGCTGAGAAAAATCCCGCTCTCGCCGGTCACCAGATTCAGATTGCTTTTGTCGAAGTCAGCAAAGTTCCACGTGACACGCTCGGACGGTCCGAATTCTCGTCCTACGGCTTTGACTGTGTACTGGTTCCCGCTGAGCGGGTGCAAGCCCGGTCCGGTGAAACTGCCGGCGATCGGCAGGTGTTTAAGCACTGGATGCTCGATCTCGACCGGATAGACTTTGCCCCATTTCCACTGGCTCAGGTCTTGAGGGACGTCGGACTGCTTGATCGCGCTCTCGACCGCCGCGACCAATAGGTCCTGATAACTCGCATAGCCTGAGGGAAGCCAGCGCGGCGGTTGCTTCGTCAGCACGTTCTCCAACCACACAGTCGACATTCCCCAACGATAGCTCTTCCAACTCAACGTTCCGGCGCCGGTGTGATCGCCAGCCGGACCGAGCTTAGGCTCAAGGATCATGCGCACCAGCTCCTGGCGAGCTTTCGTTTCGACGGTGGGCGCTGCGGAATCGGCAGACATGCGGCCGTCCCAATCGCGCAGAATCTCAGCGGCTTTCTTGGCCCGCGCGGAAACGTTCGTGCCGTGATCGAGCGCATAAACGAGCTTGTCGGCGCAAAGCCGATCGTAGGTCGAGTGAATATCCATTTGGAGAGCAAGCATTTCACCCGTGCCGAACTTCTTGCCGGACTCAAGTACGCGATAGATGCGGTCGGTGCGCCAGGGAGCTTCCCATTCGGTGGAGATCACGTACTTGTACCCGTCAGGCGTGATTCGGCCATTGGCGCTGGCGAGGATGCCGGAGTCGGGATCGTAGACGCGCGGCATCTCGTCGAAAGGGATGTAGCCTTGCCATTCGTGGGCGTCATCGGCTCCGCTGACAGGAAGACTTCCGTCGCCCGAGGCCCGAACGGGAACCTTGCCCGTGGTCTGATATCCGATGTGGCCGTCCACGTCGGCATACATCACGTTCTGCCCCGGAGCGACAAAGACGGAGAATGCTTTGCGGAACTCGTCCCAGTTGCGCGCGGAGTTTACGTCGAAGAATGGCAGACTGAGGTTGTCGTAGAGGGTCCAGCGCAGGGCGAGTTTGCGCGTCTCGCCAGGAACCAGTTCTGTGATGATCGGGCCGTGGCGCGTGGTGATCACGTCGAGTGCGACGTCGGCCTGGCCTTTGACATGGATGGTTTCGTTGCGATGCTCAGGATCACGCCACGCTGAGCCTCTCCCGCCAGCGGCGGGCGCCTTGTACTGACCCTGATCGTTGAACTCCTCGATAAAAACATCTTCGACCGTCGGGCCGACATTGGTGAATCCCCAGCCGATGCGCTGATTGTGGCCCACGATTACGAATGGCATTCCGGGCAAGGTCACGCCGGCCACGTCGAAATCCCCGCTCTTCAGATGCGCCGCGTACCAGAGATTCGGCATCTGATGGTCGAGATGCATGTCATTGGACAGCAGCGGCTTTCCTGTGGTGGAGTGCTGGCCGGATACGACCCAATTGTTAGAGCCGGGACGAAAATCAGCTCGGTCGAATGCGGGGTCGATGGCGCGGAGCCAGGACGTTAGGCTGGGGCCCTGGCCAACGGGCTCGCCTTCGTGGTCATCGTCCTCGTCGTCCTGACCGTTCGAGGTCGGAGGGACAGATTCATCGATACGAGGACTGTGCGGAGACGGCGGCCGATCACGCCAGGAATTGTTGACGTAGAGGTCAGCGGTGAGTTCGGGGCCGAGCTTGGCGAGAATTCTTTCGCGAGTGAGGGCGCGGGCGTAGCTGTAATGGTTGAGGTCCTGGACCATGCGGGCGCCGATTAGCAGCGAGTCAGTAGGAGCCCATGGGCGAGGCGAATATTTGAGCAGTCGGAACTCTAGCGAGAGATGGTCGCGATGGGAGGCGATGAATGCGTTTACACCGCGAGCGTAAGCATCGAAGTGGCGGTGGTCGCGTTCGGTCATATTTTTCTCGGAGCTTTCAGCGGCGACACGCAGCCCGAGGATGCGTTGTTCGCGATCGAACTTGATGAGATCGCTGCCGAAGATCTCGGAGAGTTCGCCGGCGGCGGCACGGCGGAGCACATCCATCTGCCAGAGACGATCTTGCGCAGTGACGTATCCCTGGGCGAAGAAGAGATCGTCCAGGGTCGAGGCTTCGATGGTAGGAACTCCTCGCGGATCGCGGAGAACACGAACTTTTGCAGAAAGGCCGGACACAGAGACGCTGCCATCGAGTTCCGGAAGCGCAGAACGGGCGATGATGAAGCAGGCTCCGGCGATTGCGAGAATCGCTACCAGAATGAACGCAAGCAGAAAAGTGACGACTTTGAGCGCTGGGTTCTTTGGCCGGCGAACTTCGGGGAGAGAAACAGTAGCTGACATGAAACTATGATTGTAGGGTCGGCGGATGCGGCATTACAACCGCCGTAATGAGCGCGGTTGGCTTCCGCCGGAATTCCCCAGTATCATGAGATTGCGTCTCGCGGTACAGGCCGTGCGGGACGCTCTCCGACCACAATGTTGCAGAAAAGAATAGACGATCAGCCGACGATCTCGCGGGAGAATCTGCGAGAAGCAGAGGACATCTTCTTGCGCCACCTCCGCAAGGTCGGTCTGAAACAGACTGAGCAGCGCAACACAATCCTGAAGACATTTCTAGAGACGCGCGATCACCTTTCCACCGACGAACTGCATCGACTGGTGAAGAAGAAGGATTCGCATATCGGCTTCACCACGGTGTATCGGACCCTCAAACTGCTGGCAGACTGCGGCCTTGCGAGCGAAGTTGCGTTCCATGACGGAATCGCGCGCTACGAGCATCAGTACAACCGGCGCAGTCATCACCACATGGTTTGCACGGAATGCGGCGCGTCGGTGGAGTTCTTTTCGCCGGAAGTCGGCGAGTTAGAGCAGCAGATCGGACGCAAGCATCACTTCGTCACCACGCGTCACACGTTTCAGATCTATGGCATTTGCGAAGAATGCCGCAAGAAGGCCAATGCCCGACGTCTCGTCTAGCAGCGCAGAGGTGTCGGCGGTGTGTCCGGACTGCGGCACGCTGATGCCGCCGGAATCAGGGTTCTGTCCAGGATGCGGCCGCACCATGCAGCGCCCCCCGATGCAGGAGCGCGTGATAGCCGCCGTAGCGTACTTGACATTTCTCCCGGCAGCCGTCCTGCTGCTCCTTCCACAGTTTCGAAAGAGCAGGTTCGTGCGATTTCATGCCTGGCAGAGCATCTTTCTGTGGGCCGCATTCTTCGTTGTTACGGCTATTGGAGTGCTGGTTTCGAATATTGCTGCCGCCATAGTGCTTCTGCTTTTGAGCATCGTCCTTCCTCTCGGCATGTTCTTTCTGTGGCTCGTGCTCTCGGTCAAAGCATGGCAGGGCGAGGTATTCAAGCTTCCTTTTTTCGGTTTACTGGCCGAGCGACTTCGTTAGACTTTCTCTTTCCAATCGTTCAGAATAATAGGTTTAATCAATCATCAGGAGACCTCATTGAGCACGCTTCGCCGCGCCAAAATCAGCGCACTCGGCACCTACGTTCCTCCCCGCATTCTTACCAACCAAGATCTCGAAAAGATGGTGGATACAACCGACGAGTGGATCATGACCCGCGTCGGAATCAAGGAACGGCATTTGGCAGATAAAGGAGTGGCTGCCAGTGATTTGGCGGTTGCGGCCGTGAAGAACTTGCTTGCGTCGCATCCCTTCGACTTGCAGGAAGTTGATCTCATCGTAGTGGGAACGGTGACGCCCGACATGATGTATCCCTCTACCGCGTGCCTGGTGCAGCACAAACTGGGTATCGAGAATACCTGGGGGTTCGACGTCTCGGCCGGATGCTCGGGATTTCTCTATGCGCTCAATACCGGTGTGAAGTTCGTGGAATCGGGACAATACAAAAAGGTGCTGGTGATCGGCTCCGATGTGAACTCGTCGATGACAGACTTTACCGATCGGGCAGTCTGTATCATTTTTGGCGACGGTGCCGGTGCGGTGCTGCTGGAGCCTGCGGAAGACGGGGATGGGGCAGGCGTCATCGATCACGTTGCGCAGATTGAGGGCATGGGAGGTCAGTTCCTTTACATGCCTGGGGGCGGAAGTTTGAACCCCGCTTCACATGAGACCGTAGATCAGAAAATGCACTACATTCACCAGGATGGAAAGAATGTCTTCAAATATGCGGTCAAGAAGATGTCGGAAATGACCGAGCGAATCCTGGGCCGGAACAATTTGACGGGTTGTGACGTCGATTGCTTTATTTCGCACCAAGCAAATCTGCGAATCATAACCGCGACCGCCGATCGGTTGGGAATGCCGAAGGAGAAGGTGATCATCAATATCGACCGTTTCGGCAACACCACGGCTGGCACAATTCCGCTGGCGATGCAGACCGCTCTCAACGACGGTAAGTTGAAAAAAGGCAATCTGCTGCTGCTTGCTGCAGTGGGCGCGGGCTTTACGTCTGGAGCAACGCTTTTGCGATGGGCGTACTAAGGAGTTCTCAGTATCCGTTTCCCGGCTGCAGCGCCGTCTCCACGAGCCAATCTGAGTTGTACATAAAAGCAATGCGAGCAAGCTGCCCGCGCGACAGCCGGCGAGGGCGCCGACGCTCCCTGAAGAATGCAGATCCCACGCTCGTCCTCGTCGTCGACTGCGGATCGCTCGGGATGACAATTCTTTTGTGAGTTTCTGTAGAGTTCGAAGCGTGTCAATTTAACGCCGTCTACCGCACCGCCATCGCTGATACCACTGATTCGAAAATCTTCAACCCTTCGGTGCAGCCGAGTTCGGGTTCGGCCGAGCGTTCGGGGTGAGGCATCATGCCGAGAACGTTACGTCCGGGACTGCAGATGCCGGCAATGTTGTCGAGCGAGCCGTTGGGGTTGGCCGCCGGAGTGATCTCCCCCTGGGGCGTTGAATAGCGGAAGACGATACGGTTGTCGCGCTGGAGTTCGTCAAGCGTCTCGGCGTCGCAGAAATAATTGCCGTCCATGTGGCCAATCGGGATGGTCAGCACTTCGCCTTTCTGACAGCCGGCGGTGAAGGGTGTTTCGTTGTTCTCGACACGTACCTGGACTGGCTTGCACACATATTTCAGTCCGACGTTGCGGGTCAAAGCGCCGGGCAGCAGGCCCGATTCACATAAAATCTGAAAGCCGTTGCAGATGCCGAGCACCAGGCCGCCGCCAGCGGCGAACTTGCGCACCGATTCCATAACGGGCGAAGACTTGGCGATAGCGCCGGTGCGGAGATAGTCGCCATACGCGAATCCACCCGGCACGATGATGACTTCACAATTCTGCAGGTCGTGCGAATCGTGCCACAGGAATGTGGCTTGCTGCTTAAGGACGTGCTCCGCCGTCCAAAAAGCGTCATGATCGCAGTTCGAACCCGGAAAGATGATGACGCCAAATTTCATGGGAGCCCCTTGCTTCGAGGATAGCAGAAGGGAGTTTCTGGTTTCTAGTTGCTCGTTGCGAGTCCTGACAAGCGGAGACGGTTGACGGAAATAAACAACGAGCAACCAGAAGCCGTTGTGACTAGTACTTGACGATGGCGGCGAAAGATTTCGGGTCGAGCGAAGCGCCGCCGACGAGGGCTCCGTCGATATCTTCTTCGGACATCAAAGACTTGGCGTTTTCTGGTTTCACTGAGCCGCCATACAGAATGCGGAGGTTTTCGGAAAATTCCTGTCCGAATGCTTTGGCTGCCTCGGCACGGATAATGGCGTGCGCGTCCGAGGCCATGTGCGGCGTTGCGGTTTTGCCCGTGCCGATTGCCCAGACCGGTTCGTAGGCGACGATCAACCTCGCAGCTTTCTTGGCGGAGATGGCATGGAAGGCGCGAAGGCATTGGCGACGGAGTACATCGTCGGTGAGTCCGGCTTCCCGTTCCTCCAGTACTTCTCCGACGCAGACGATGGGCGACAACCCCGATTCGAGCGACGCTTTGAGTTTGAGATTGACCGTGTCATCGGTCTCACAGAAATATTGTCGGCGTTCGGAATGCCCAATGATTACGTGGGTCACGCCCATCGCCACCAACATGGTTGTGCAGATTTCTCCGGTGAAAGCGCCCTCCTTTTCCCAGTTCACATTCTGTGCGCCGATGGCGACTTGCGTGCCTTTCACAGCGTGGACGGCTGTATCGATGGCGAGAGACGTCGGGCAGACGACGATTTCGTCGCGATGGTGATCCTTGATCAAAGGAAGGAAAGCGTGGAAGAACTCGCGGGACTGGTCGGGGGTTTTGTACATCTTCCAGTTAGCAGCGATCACTTTTTTTCTCATGGATTACCTTTGTAAGAAGATGATTGCAGATACGTTTTGTGGTACTGATGTTCGTCAATGTCTAGAGTTTCCAATGTAGCGTCGAATCCGAGGAGCAGTATTGGCTGATCGTTACAACCTCGAGCGTTTTGTCCGCGCGCAAGATCCGGTGTATGACGAAGTGTGTTCGGAACTCCGAGATGGTTACAAGCGCACTCATTGGATGTGGTTCATCTTTCCCCAGATCAAGGGCCTGGGCCACAGTCCTACCGCAAATCTATTTGCGATCACATCGCTCGAAGAGGCCAAAGCCTATTTGAATCACCCGATCCTCGGAGCCAGATTGCGAGAATGCACCCGGTTGGTAATCTTGGTCGAGGGTCGGAACATTCACGACATCTTCGGTTATCCCGACGACATGAAGTTCCGCTCATCGATGACCTTGTTTGCCCAAACGACAGACAACCAGATATTCAAGGACACGCTGACCAAGTATTTCGACGGCAACCCTGATCCGAAAACGCTAGAACTGCTTTAAGAGCGACGCTTCCACTTTCGGAGCCTCGCTTCCCGACGGCACGAGGTGGGCAAGAATGCCCCCTCCACAAATCTTTTCTTGTCAGGCGATGGCGCCCAGCCCTTACTTCACTTCTTGTCTGTCAGCGCTTCGACTCCTGGCAGTACCTGGCCCTCCAGAAATTCGAGCGATGCACCGCCACCGGTCGAGATATGTGTGATCTTGTCGGCGACGCCGGCGGCTTTGACGGCAGCAACGGAATCTCCGCCGCCGATGATTGAGGTAGCTCCGGCATTTTCCGCCACCGCATGGGCGATCTTGAAAGTTCCCTTGGCAAACGGGGGCATTTCGAAGACGCCCATCGGGCCGTTCCAGACGATGGTGCGAGCACGAGAGATCTCCTCCGAAAAAGCGTCGATCGTCCGCGGACCGATATCGAGCGCCATCATGTTGGTCGGAATAGGTGCGCCTGGCCCAATGGTTTTCGGTAAAGCATTAGCTTCCACTCGATCCGCGATCACGTGATCCGTAGGCAGCAGAAATTTGAGTTTGTGTGTCTTCGCTTGTTGGAGGAGATCCTTGGCGAGTTCAATCTTGTCCTCTTCAACGAGAGACTTGCCAACCTGCTCTCCCTGCGCCTTCAGGAACGTGTACGCCATGCCACCACCGATGATGAGCACGTCCACTTTGCTCAGCAGATTCTGAATGACGCCGATCTTGTCGCTGACCTTGGCGCCCCCGAGGATCGCGACGAAAGGACGCTCGGGATTCTGCAGAGCGCGGCCCAAATACTCGAGCTCTTTTTCCATCAGGAGGCCGGCTGCTGATTTCTGCACGAATTTCGTGATGCCCACGGTCGAGGCGTGCGCGCGATGTGCTGTGCCGAATGCGTCGTTGACATAGAAGTCGGCAAGTTTCGCCAGTTGCTTGGAAAAGTTCTCGTCGTTGGCTTCTTCTTCGGCGTGGAATCGAAGGTTTTCGAGAAGTAGTGTCTGGCCTTTTTCGAGCTTGAGGGCCATCTCTTCGGCTTCGGGACCAACGCAGTCGGGGCAGAATCCGACATTTTCACCACGAGCGAGGTCGCGATCGAGCATCATGCGAAGACGCTCGGCGACCGGCTTAAGACTCATCTTCGGATTGGGCTTGCCTTTGGGGCGCCCGAGATGGGAGGCGAGAATCAGGCGCGCGCCATGGCGCAGAGCGTACTCGAGTGTGGGTAGTGTTTCGCGAATACGTGTGTCGTCCATAACGCGGCCGTTGTCGAGCGGAACGTTGAAGTCGACGCGCATGAAGATGCGGTGGTCATTCAAAGGCAGATCGCGAATCGAGAGCTTGGACATGAGTGGCACCTTATGAAGTTGCTGTCGCTAGTCGTTAGAAGAAGACTGGCGAGGCGCACGCCCGGACTGCTGGCGAGGCGCCAGCGCTACGTTTGCGCGGGCGGACACTTCAGTCCGCCCCGCACGTTCGCATCCTAAAGGCCCTTGGAAGCCATGTAATTGATGAGGTCGCGGACGCGGCAGGAGTATCCCCACTCATTGTCGTACCAGGAGATCACCTTGACGCAATTGCCGCCCACCACCAGGGTCATTGGAGAGTCGACGATCGAAGAACGCGAGTCGCCCTTGAAATCGGACGAGACGAGCTCGTTTTCTTCGTATCCGAGATAGCCCTTCAAAGGGCCTGACTCGGAAGCGCTTTTGAGCGCGGCGTTGACTTCCTCTTTGCTGGTCTTCTTGTCGACGAAAACGACGAGATCCACGACCGAGACGTTGGGCGTAGGCACGCGCATCGCGAAGCCGTCGAGTTTCCCGGCCAACTCAGGAATAACAAGTTTGAGCGCCTTGGCCGCGCCGGTAGAGGTCGGAATCATTGAGAGAGCGGCTGCACGCGCCCGCCGAAGATCCTTGTGCGGGAAGTCGAGGATGACCTGGTCGTTTGTGTAGGAGTGAATGGTTGTCATCGTGCCGCTGTTGATCTTGAAGTTGTCGTTGACAACCTTGGCGATCGGCGCGAGGCAGTTCGTCGTGCACGAAGCGTTGGAGATGATGTGATGCTTCGCCGGATCGTATTTTTCTTCGTTCACGCCAAGCACCAAAGTGATGTCTTCATTCTTGGCCGGGGCCGAGATGATTACCTTCTTTACGGGGCCGCGTAGGTGCTTCTTTGCTTCGTTGGCGTCAGTGAAACGACCGGTAGATTCGATCACGACCTGCGCGCCGACGGAGTCCCATGGCAGTGCAGCGGGATCCTTTTCTTTGAAGACCTTGATGGTCTTTCCATCGATACTAATCGAGTCGGGACCGGCTGAGATCTTGTTGGGCAGGTTTCCTAGGATCGAATCGTACTTGAGAAGATGAGCCAGGGTCTTGGGATCGGTGAGGTCGTTGACAGCGACGAAATCGAGATTCTTGTCGGCTAACGAAGCGCGCAGAACGTTGCGTCCGATACGTCCAAATCCATTAATGCCAACCTTAACGGCCATTGTGCCTCCGAAAGAAAGTGCGAGTGCCTAAGAAGGTTTTTAGGAACCAGGACAACTGATGATGGTAACAGGCAAAACGAGTCAGCGTAAACGTCGCCACGAACCGAATGGACGTGACCTGGCTCACGCGTATTTGTGATCGGCAAAGAAGGTCACGATCGCAGAGTAATTTCCAAATACGCGTCGGTGTTGTACCAGATGAAGGGGATTCTGGCCGCCCAGTACTTGTCATTCAGAATGCCGCGGGTTCGCTTGAACTCCGACTCCGGCAGAATGCGGGCAGTGGCAGGGAATTCCGAGCCGGTGATCCTGCCGCGGATGGTACAAGGCGCGATTTTGACGCTGGGATTGTTACGGATCCGTTTGAACTTACCAGACTTGGTGCTGGTCATAAAGTAGAGGCGGCCATCCTGCTCAGCAAACCAGATTGGCGTGTGAACCAGGGCGCCGGTCTTACGGAAAGTAGCCAGACTGATGTATTTCTGGCCGTGGATTTCGGGGGGAATGATAGCTGCCATACTTTTATCTATGCAGTTGAGAACGAGAGGTTGCAAACAATATGAGGGAATGAAGCGGATGGCTCGAGGCAGCTGTTTCTTTGAGGAAGGGGCGCGGCCAGGAGGCCGCCGGCGGTTACGGATCCTGACTGCAGGTCCCTTGCTCGTCTTCGACTACAGACGGCTCGCGATGACAATTTCGTGAGAGCGTGGAGCCAGCAACTTCACTTCAATCCAATGGCTTTGAAGGCCGCCTGCGCCTCGGGATTGGTCATGAAGGTGTTCCACACCAACTGGCTGCGCTGATTCTCTGCCATCAGCATGGTGATGCCAATGTCGATGCCGATGACATCGGGATCGTACCAGCTTGTGAGGGGATTGAAGGCGTCGACAAATCCGTAGCGCTGCCACGCTTTCGGAAATTGCGAGCGGATGCTGCGCAGCACCGCGATGCAGTCGTCGGGTAGAAAAGGAACTGAGCCGCCGGCGGCGCAGGGAACGATACTGCCGTCGATCTCACCCATCGGCGGCGGTCCGCCCCAGGCAACATATCCCTTCGCGGAATCGGACGCCGTGATCCCCCAGAGGTTTTCCCGATAATCCTTGAACTGAGACTGCAGTGACAGACAGAACAGCTTGTGCGCCTCAGTTGCTTTGACGGAATTGTCGAAATAGTCGGTGTACTTGTCGGCCTTGTTGCGGAAGTCGTACCAGGCGTGCGAATACTGATGAATGAACAATGGCGCGGAGAGATTGGTGATGTAGGTGATGTTCTGGAGAGTGAAGGATGGGCGGGTGAAAGCGTCCCACGAAGATGCCGGCAATGGGTTCGTCGGGGAGGCGATGGCGAGCAGGTAGATCATCATGAGTTCGGAGTACGTATCCCAACGGGCTTGAATGAAACCATTCTCCGGCGTCCATCCCATGGATAGGGCACTGCCGCCGTTGAGCATCCAGGGCCAGTTAACGCGATTGTAGATCTGTGTCGCGAGACTCCGGATTTGGGAGTCGTGAAAATACTGCCGGCAGGTAAGAACGCCGCACAACAGGATGGATGTATCGATGGAGGAGACCTCGCTGTTAAAAGCGCGGGCTCCCGTGTTCATGTCGACAAAGTGATAGAAAAAACCATTGACGTTTTGGAGGCTGTTGAACAGGTACGAGAGCGCAGTGGAAACGCGAGCCTGGATCTGCGCTGGATCCCCGTATCCTCGTTTGTGGCCGATGCAGAGAGCGGTAAGTCCGAATCCGGTCGCGGCAATGCTGGAGATGGTGCGAACGTCATTCCCGGCTGCCAAGGCGCGGTCTTTTATTTGGCCAGTAGCGGAGTTGGCTTGCTCCCAGAAAAATTGGAAGCTGGCCCGTTGAACTTGGTCGAGGAATTCGTCATCGGATGCAGGAATCGGTGTTGCCGCCGGTGGTGGATGCCTTCCGCCACCACAGGAGAATGCTCCGAGACTGCAACTGAGGACAGGGTAGGCAAGAGCAGCTTTCGCCGACCACGTCAAAAAATCGCGACGGGTGCGGCGAGGGCTGCCACTGAACGAAGAGTTCATGAGAGTCTCGACCGATCCTATTTTCCAGATTGCAGTTCGAGCAGCACCAATCCGTGTGCTGGAATCCGCAGCGTTAAAGACCCGTTTTTCAGATCGTACATCTCTGGCGCAGGTAGTTGCGACGCCGCACGCAATTGAGTGAGCTGGGCTTGTGTTGGATAGCGCGGTGAACCCATGGCCTGATAGGCATGGCCGACATCACCATGATCGGGGTCGACGCGCGAAACCTGAACCTTTGAACCGCTCGCCTTAGGAAATGAGAAAGTAACGTCTTTCGGTGAACCTGCGGTTCCTGGAGGTGCAATGTTCCATGCTGCGATGACGAGCGATCCGTCTTTTCGTCGAGTAACCAGGGCAGACTCCGAAGAGAGTGCCAGGCGCTCTTCGCCGAGCCGATGCAGCAGAGTGAAGGCATTGTAGGCCGGCTTCGGAATTCCGCCTGCCGCGATCAGGCCAAATCCGCCATAGAAGGGCTGTTTGACCACGCCCTGTTCTTCGAAGACGTCGGAGAAGGTCCAATACGACATCTCATTAACCAGACCGTCGCATTGTCGGATAGTGTCGGCCAGCCACGGCCCCATATAAGAGGTATCGGTGACCTCGGGCTCATTCATGTAGCTCGCATTGAACTCGCTCCAGATCAGGGGGAGATTCGGCATCGGCGAGGCTTGAATCTGCTCGTGGACCTTCTTGATGGCGCGGCACACCATGCGGTCGCGCGGAATCGTCTCGTGCGTCCCGAACACGTCCTCAGGTTTGTCGTTGCCATAGACGTGGGAAGAGACGAAGTCGACCGGCACCTTGTTATCGGAGCAGTGACGAATAAAGGCATCCGCCCATGCAGCCTGGGCCGTGGCGGGCCCACCAACCCGCAGGCGAGGCCTGACGGCCTTTAAGGCTCGAGCAGTGTGATCGTACAGTTCGAAGTAAGTCGGCTGCCGAGGATCGCCGGCCCAGAAATCGATATTCGGCTCGTTCCAGACTTCGAAGTACCACTGCGAGACTTCGCCAATGCCGTAGCGGTCGATCAGATGTTTTGCGAACTGGGTGATCAGGTCGTCCCACTTCGCATAGTCTCTGGGTGGCGAGACGTTTTGCTTGTACCAGAATGCATGGAGCGCATTGGCATTGGACGCAAGCTTCTTAGGCATGAAGCTGATTTCAACGAACGGACGTACACCCTCGGCGAGAAGGCCGTCATACGACTGATCGACATAAGAGAAGTTATAGAGCGGTTGTTGCTGATTGTTCTCGTCGTAGACGCCCATCTCGTCATGAAAGACTGCATGAAACCGAACGTATTCGATACCGGTAACTTTCTTCACTTCTTCCAGATCGCGACGGTAGCTGTCACGCATTGAAAGTACCGCCCGACCGGATCCGAACATGTGTTCCCAGAAGTGAGGAAGAGGATGCGCAGGGGCGGTAGAGTCAATGACAATGGTTTCGTTGGTCGTGGATTGAGCCTTCGCAGGTGGACTCACCGCGATCGGACAGAGCAAAACAATACAAAACGCCACAAAACCCAAATGCTTGATCATTTATACCCTCGCCGGGGGGCCCGGAGAGGCGCACCCCGAGCGGGGTGCGCCGAGTGAAGGTTAGAGTCTAGAAGCTAAATCGCGCTTGTAGTTGAATGGTCCTGCTGCCCAACGCGCTGCCGGCCACGCCGAAATCACCATTTGGAGTGCCATTGAGCGTACCATCCGGATTCACAGAACCAAGAAACGAGTCAATCGAGTTCGGATTGATGTTCAGTTTGTTGAATACGTTATACATGTCCGCGCGAATCTCGAATCGTGCCCTCTCTCCAAGCGCGGGAACCTTCGGCAATCCGAACGCTTTCGTCAAGCTGAGGTCAACGGAATTGTAGCCGGGACCTCTCAGACTGTTGCGATGGATTCCCGGGGCTGGTGCAGGAGATGCACCAGGGAAAGGAGCGCCCTGAACGAATGTCGGTGACAGGAAGAACTGAGTGCCATTGCCGCCAAAGTTCGGGTTGGTTGATTGCATGAACGCGTCGTTGGAGGTATTCGAACCGGGAGAACCGATCACGGTAGCCGGGCGCAGGTTGCCGTAGCCGCTGCCCGCGTAGTACAGACCAGAGCCATTCACACCGTAGAACGGATCCCAGGGGAATCCGGAGTGGAGATTCCAAATTCCGCTTACGGACCACCCACCAGCCACCTTCTCCAGCCACCCATTGCCGTGGAAGAAGACAGGCTGCCACAGCCCGAACAGCTTGAAGGCGTTGCGCACGTCATAATTCGACGGACCATATGCTGCGTGTCCGTTGAAGGGGTAAGGATCCTGATAGTAGGGACCAGACAGTTCATCGAAAGAGTGTGCCCAGGTGTATTGAGCCGAGGCCTGGAACGTGTGCGAGAAGTTATGCGTGAACGTCGCTATTCCGGCGTTGTAGTTTGCCGATCCTGTGTTTTGCCAGAAGTTGACGGTGTTCACTAGCGGATTGAACGGAATGGCGAAGGAAGCCGCGATGGCATTCCAGTTGTTATGCACCAGCAGATGGCGCGTCTGGTTGCCCTGATAGCCCAGTGTCATCACTGAATTAAACGGCAGCTGGTACTGCATGTCGAACGAATAGTGAGTGTTGGAGATCGTCTTGGGGTCAGACGGAAATCCAGTGATGAAGGCGTTCCCACCCAGCGGCAGATTGCTTGGAGTAAAGGTAGTGATAGCGGCCGGATTGGGCGCGTAACCAAAAATCGAGTGAGGATCGCCCGCGGTCTCGTAGAGAATTCCCGTGCCCGCGCAAGTTGGGTTGGCGTTGAAGGGGAAGTCGCAGTGGAAGAATGGCGATACAACGTTCGGTGGATTGCCATAACCGTTTGCGGTGATGGCGATTTCATTCTGGTTATACGCGATGCCGAAGCCGCCGCGTAATACCAGCTTGCGGTCGAACTTGTCAGGCGACCACGCGAATCCGACGACCGGCCCGAAATTATTCTTTTGCGGAGTGTAGAGGTTGCCGCCGACGCGGATGCGCATATCGGTGAGCGTATTGATGCCAGAACCGAACAGCATCACGTCCTGGTTGTTTTGCTTGGCGTAGAGCGCGCCAAAGTAGGACCATCGGAGACCGAGATTAATGGTGAGATTTGGGCGAAGCTTGAAGTCGTCTTGCACAAAGACGCCCCACAGGTTAACCCGATCGTCCTGACGGTTCGGCGAAGGCACACCGGTGGCCGAATCGAACTGTCCACCGAAGTTGCCACCCTCGGCGAACGGCGCGTCGTTCGCGAAGTCCCACAGGTTATGGAAAGCAAAGCCGGGACGAGCTGCGTACACGGCATTGTTCAGATAAGCAATCTTGGTGTATTCGAATCCAGCCTTCACGCTATGCCGTCCGATGATCTTCGTGAGCACGTCGTTGAAGCTGTAGGTCCACTGGTTCAGGTTGCTTGGTCCTGGGGCTCCAAAGAACTTCGGAGTGGCGGGAGTGGCGCCAACGGAACTGCCGATCGAGTCGATGTTCGCCTGTGGCAGTCCGAATGGCGCTTGTGGGTTACTCGTGACCTCGTTCCATTTCCAGCCAGCGAAATTCGCGCGCGCCTGGTTGAGCAATGTCGGCGAAAATGTCCGGTTCCAGATTAACGAGTAGGCATAATTGGTTACATCGTGATGCCACAGGTTCTGGGGACGGATGGGTCCATTGAAGTTGGTAACTGACACGGGCTGCCAATAGATTGCAAAAGTCACCCGGTCTTTGCTGGTCACGTCGGCATCCACCCGGCCGTTGTACTGAGTCTGTGAAGTGGTCGTGGGATTCACGGTGTTGAAGAGAGCCAGATCTGGAATTCCGTCTAGTCCTCCGCCGACTCCGGGATGGCTCGGGTCGCCGCCATAGGTCAGGTCTTGCATTCCGAGGCCGGTAGTCAGGGGTGAACCGAGATCAAGTCCTCCCGTCACGGTGTTACAATTGACACCTTCTTGCAGGCCAACGGACGCGCACGTCCTCGGAATGGTTGCGCTGGCGTTCACACCGCTTCCTGGGAATGTCAGGTATTCCGCAGCAACGCTTCCCGGTGTCGCAGCCGTGGAATCAAATTGCGGTGTCTCGTACCAGCCTTGCGCGGTCGTCTTCGCCTCAAGCGGGCTGGTCTCGAACGCGAAGAAGGCGAAGACCTTGTTCTTCCAAATCGGCCCGCCAAGGCTGCCGCCATAGTTGTTGAATCGATTGTTATCGCGGTTCAGGCCGCGTTCGGCAGGTGTCCCGGGGTGGTTCGACCCAACGCCGTTCCAGCGCTGATAGGCATTCAGTCCCGGCCGTGAAGCCTTGAAAAACGCACTGCCATGGAGATCATTCGTGCCGCCCTTCGAGATCACCTGAATCTGGGCGCCACTAAAGCGGCCGTTCTCGGCGTCATAGTTGTTGGAGGTCACTTTCATTTCTGCGACTGAATCCTCAGTCGGCGTGATGACCGTCGTCCCACCCCACACCGCGCTCACAGTGCTGATGCCGTCGACCGAGATGCTATTGGTCTCATACTGTCCACCGGCACTCTGGATTTGCGGTCCATTTTCGGTAGCAAAAATTCCAGTAGCACCGCTCGGAGCTCCCGGCCCTTGACCGCCGGGCAACTGAAATCCCCCGCCGCCGCCCTGTTGCGATCCGTTGCCGAAGACACCCGGAGCGAGTTGGGCCAACTGAAAGACGTCGCGGTTGAAGGACGGCATATGCTGGATTTGGTTGCTGGTGATTGTGCCGCTCAAAGTGGCGGTCTCGGTATCGAGCGTCTGCGTCGTTCCCTCGACCGTAACGCTCTGTTGAACTTCACCGATCTCCAGCTGCACGTCGAGAGCATTGAGCTGCTCAGGGATGATGCGCACGTCAGCAAGCACCTTCTGTTTGAATCCTTTTGCCTCGATAGTGAGGCGATAGGGAGCCGGCTCCAGCGCATAAAACTGATAGGTTCCGTTGCTGTCGGAGTTAGAAACAGTCGTGCGAGCCGTATCTTTGTGAACTAGTGAGACGGTAGCTCCCTGAACTACATTTCCTTGGGGGTCGGTCACCGTTCCGCGAAGGGACCCGCGAAATTGAGCCTGGAGTAGCACTGTCGACGCAACGACGGTCGCGACCATCAGTGTTAAGTGGACTGCGAAATTCGGACGTCTCATTGTTCACCTCCTGTGTCTCGGTTCTCGCCGCTATGGTTTCTTGAAGACTGACGCCGGATAGGCCCTGGGACAGTTTGCGCAAAGAATTGCAGCAGGGGCTCTTGCGGGAGAGTCCGATAAGGGCAAACCAATAAACGGAAAATCATAGGGGGCGATGAAAAATTGTATTCAGCTAAAACAGTACTAAACTGATTTAGCTAAGCCGCGCTTCTTATAGCATCGGCCAGCAAAACGTGTCAACACCGGGTTCTGAGGGCAAAACATCCTTGCCCGTCCCCGCTGCGTTATGCGAGACTTCGCCCGTGCCTGCGCGCAAAAAACTTACGCGCCTGTCCGCAGGAACGGACGGGCGTCCCAAACGGGTTACCCTCAAAGCGTTAGCGGATCACCTTGGGCTTTCTCCGGCGACGGTGTCGCTTGTTATGAACCGGGCACCAGTCGCGGATTCGATTCCGCGCGCGACTCAAGAGCGAATCTTCGCCGCCGCCCGTGAGCTGAACTACCGCCCCAGTTTCACCGCGCGCTGGGCCCGCACGCAGCGCAGTTTCACCGTCGGTGTGGTCGTTCCCGAAGTGAGCGAAGGTTACGCCGCGCTAGTGATGAGCGGAATCGAAGATCAGTTGCTTAAGCAAGGTTACTTCTATCTGGTGGCCAGTCACCGGCATCGTGACGACCTGATCGACGAATATCCAAACCTGTTGTTGGGCAGGTCGGTAGATGGGCTCATCGCCGTAGATACTCCCTGGCGGCACCAGTTACCAATTCCGGCGGTGACAGTTTCGGGTCATAACCAGTCGAATGGCGTGACTAACATCCTGCTGGACCACCAGCGGGCGGCGGAATTGGCGCTGCGCCATCTACAACAATTGGGACACGAGCGAATTGCCATCATCAAGGGACAGGCCTTCAGTTCGGATACCGAGGTGCGCTGGAATGCGATTGTGGAGGCTGCGGGAAAGCTGAAAATGCGGCTTTATCCGAAGCTGACAATTCAGCTCGAAGGCGACCTGGCCGGGCACCAGCTGGGCTATCGGGTGACGCGACGGCTGCTCGAGCGCAGCGAGAAGTTCACCGCATTGTTTGCCTTTAACGATATTTCGGCGATCGGGGCAATTGGCGCGTTGCGAGATGCGAATCTCGATGTTCCGCGTGATGTATCTGTCGTTGGGTTCGACGATATCCAGAGCGCGGCGTTTCAGAATCCGAGGTTGACGACGATCCGCCAGCCGCTCCGAAAAATGGGGACGATCGCGGCGGAAACGCTGCTGCGAAGGATTGCCAGGCCCGATGACGATTCGTACCCGCGCGAAATCGTGGTAGAACCGGAACTGGTTGTGCGGGAGTCGACGGCTCGATCCCGTAAGTAAAGTGCTGTTGCTGCTGGAAATCGCGTGAGCGCCGATCGTGGCGGGTCACGGATCCGGGTGGGCTGATTCCGAGGTAAGCTCTTTTCTAATTCCTAAGAAATCATGAGGGCCCGATGAAATGTTTGCGGAGTGCAACACTGATCGCTATTGCATTGCTGGGGCAGTGCGCATTTGCGGAGGTGGGATGGCGGTCGCTAGGGGATCTGGTCAGCCTGCAAGAAAACCGCGGCTATGTGGAACTGACCGCACAGCGGGGTAAGGTGAGGATCGAGGCGCTTTCGCCGGCAGTGATTCGCGTGACGTATGGGCCAGATGGAAACTTTTCGAAGATCCAATCGTTTGCCGTATTGCCGAATGCGTTATCGGAAAAGGCGACACTGCAGGTTCGGAAAAATGCAAATGGCGCCGAACTGCGGACGGAGAAGGTTGTGGTGCGCGTGTCGAAATCTCCACTGCGAATTTCATTCCTTGATGCGACCGGCAAGCCGATCACGGAGGAAGCCGCAGACAAGCCGGCATCATTCAACGGCACGGCGTTCAGGATGTGGAGGTCGATGCCCGAGGATGAGCACTATTTCGGTTTGGGCGATAAGACGGGTCCGCTCGACCATCGGGATGAAGGTTTCACGATGTGGAACACAGATGCCTTCGGATGGCAGGAATCGACTGATCCACTTTATAAGGATGTCCCGTTCTTTCTGGGAGTGCGCAGCGGTGCGGCTTACGGGATATTTCTCGACAACACGTACAGAACGAACTTCGAGTTCGGAAAAGAATTCTGGAATTCCTATTCGTTCGGATCGGATGGCGGCCCGCTCGATTACTACTTTTTTTATGGACCGAATCCGAAGCAAGTGGTGGAGGAATTCACGCAATTGGTCGGGCGAGTTCCGCTGCCGCCGTTGTTTGCGCTTGGGTTTCAGCAATGCCGCTATAGCTATTATCCCGAGAGCCAGGTGCGGGAGATCGCTGCACAGTTTAGGAAGAGACAAATTCCTGCGGATGTGATTTACCTCGACATCGATTACCAGCAGAACAACCGGCCCTTTGCCGTTGACCGCGAACGCTTCCCGAATTTCGAAGGAATGATCAGGGATTTGGGGGCCGAAGGATTCAAGGTGGTCGCGATCACTGATCTGCACATTGCGAAGTTTCCCGGATACAAGCCATACGACGAGGGTCTGCAGCACGGATATTTCGTGAAAAATCCCGATGGGTCGGTATACACCGGAATCGTCTGGCCCGGAGAGAGCGTGTTTCCTGATTTTACGCGCAAGGAAGTTCGCGACTGGTGGGGAACTCTGTACACGGATTTCGTGAGGATGGGTGTGCGTGGGTTCTGGAACGACATGAATGAGCCCGCGTTGTTCAAAGTGCCGTCGAAGACGATGCCCCTTAATACTGTGCACAGCGTAGAAGGAAGACTTACGGACCATCGCGAGATTCACAACGTTCTCGGGATGGAAAATGTGCACGGGACTCACGACGGCCTGCTGAAGCTGTTGCCGAATGTACGTCCGTTTGTATTGACGCGCGCCGGCTATGCTGGCACACAACGCTATGCGGCGACCTGGACCGGCGACAACACCGCGAGTTGGAATCACATGCGGCTGTCACTTCCGCAGATGATGAACCTGGGGCTTTCGGGTTTCAGCTTTGTCGGAGCTGACATCGGCGGCTTTAACGGCAGCGCGACACCAGAGTTGCTGACGCGGTGGATGGAACTGGGCGTGTTTAATCCGATCTACCGGAATCACTCCGCGAAGGATACCCGTTATCGCGAGCCGTGGGTCGACGGGCCGGAGCACGAGCAGATCCGAAAGCACTATATCGAGACACGGTATCGGCTGTTGCCTTATATCTACACCGGCATGGAGGAAAGTTCTCGGACTGGGTTGCCACTGATGCGGCCGATGTTCCTGGAATTTCCAGAGAATCCAGACCTGGCCACGAATGGCGAAGAATACATGTTTGGTAGGAGCCTGCTAGTAGCGCCGCGAGTGTGGCCTTTTGTTGGAACGTACGAGATTAATCTGCCCAATGGCGATTGGTACGACTTCTGGACAGGGGCGAGACAAGCCGGTGGAAAGATCGTGATGGATCCGCCGCTGGAAACTCTCCCGGTATTCGTGCGCGCGGGATCAATCATTCCCGAACAGCCGGTGATCCAGAATGTCGATGAAGTTCCGAATGGCCCGCTCGAGTTGCGCGTATTTCCAGGGCCGGATTGCGGTGGCGATCTGTATGCGGACGATGGCAACACGCTGAACTATCAGAGCGGAGAGAGCGTGAGATTGCATCTCAGCTGTAGTTCAACGGCTAGATCGATCGAAGTGAACACGTCGGCTCCGCAGGGACCGTTCCAGCCGTGGTTTAAGAGACTACAGATTACCGTCTATGGGATCACCCAGAAGCCCACATCGGTCGAGGTCGATGGAAGAGCTGTATCAAACTGGAAACAAGAGACGGGTGTATTGGTGGTCGCCGATGTGCCTTGGGCGGCGAGTGCGCATACGGTGAAGATAAGTTTGAGCGGAAATTAGAGAATCGGGAAATGGCGTAGGAGAGTTACCTTGACCCAGCCGCTGCGGCGCTCTTGCGTGCAACAAGAAGGTAGTGCTGGGCCCGAGCGTCCTTTTCAAGCGCGGCAAGTCGGGAGCGCGCTTCATTGTGGTTGCCGGATTTCATTTCGATTTCGGCGAGAAGCAGCGTGCTTTCGAGGCGGTAGTCCTTCAGTCCCAACCTGTCGGACTGTGCTGCCAGTGCATGAGCTATTTCAGCAGCGTTCTTGAGGTTGGGCGGACTTGGGGCGGCCACGAGCACGCGCGCAGCGGCCAGTTGAATTGTGAGCCGACTGGCGACGCGCTGCATCTTTGCGGAGATCGTCTTGGCCATCGCGATCTGCTTCTGCGCCTCTGCGATCTTACTTTGCTGAGCCAACGACTCCGCCAGCAAGGCTCGACCAATCCCTTCCTGGTCGGTCATTTTCTGGTTGTGTAGGTCTTCCAGCAATCTGCGAAGGGGCAATTCCGCGTCACCGGCATGGCCCTCCTCCAGGTCGAGCAAGGCGAGATCCAATTGGCTGTCCTTCATGGCATCTTTTTCACCGAGCTCCGTCCTCAAGTTGAGGGCATCCTGGAACTTGGTGCGGGCAGCGCGCAGATCATCCTGACGCAACGAAATTTTTCCGAGCCCTGACAATGCCATGGCTGCCAAATGCTTCTCTCCGCTTTCCTTCGTAATCGCCAATACTTGCCCGTACTGGGTTTGCGCGTTGGCAAGGTCTCCAGCGGCGGAGTAGACATCTCCCAGGCCAAGGATCGGATTGGCTGACTTACCTTTTTCAGCGTTCTTCTGAAACAACTCGAGAGATTCCAGGTATGCGTTCTTCGATCCCGGCAAGTCGCCAAGTTCCAGCCGGACATCTCCAATATTGGTCAGAGCGGTGGCGATCGCTGTTTCGGAACCTATCTCGCGCCCGATCGACAGCGCTTCTTCGAAAGCTTTCTCGCTGTCGACGAGATTTCCTTCGAGCACGAGCTCTGCAGCGATATTGTTGAGAGTGGCGGCAATGTTGATCCTGTCACCGGTTTCGCGGTAGATGGTGAGCGCCTGCTGCGAGAGTTTCTTGGCAGTCTTCGAGTCACCCTGGTCTCCGGCGACACTGGCGATGTTGTCGAGTGCGCCCGCCATACCGCGTTGGTTGCCGATTTCGCGATTGATGCGGAGAGCATCTTCGTAAATCTTGCGAGCCCCGGGTAGATCCCCCATGTCATAGAGGGCATTCCCGACGTTATTTAGAGAAATGGCAACGCCGAAACGATCGCCAGCAGCTTGGAAGATTTTGCGTGCTTCCTCGCACGCTGCGATTGCAGCTTTCGGGTCACCCAAATTGCGCTGCGCCGAACATTCGGCCTGACGAGCGCGTCCAACGATAAGCCGGGCGTTCTGCTTTTCAGCCTTGTCGGCGACGGAACGGGCGAGTTCAAGTTCGTGCTTGAAATCGGATAGCAAGTGGGCGGCGCGGCTTTCGGCGAGGTCGATGCGGAGATCGTCACGATAGGGTGCGGGCAATTTGCGCAACGAAGCGATTAGAGTCAGTGCATCGTTCGATTTGCCCGATGACATTAGGGCGCGAGCGAGATTGAGGCCGTAATCGAGATTGTCGGGTTCCAATTGGAAAAGAGTGCGGTAGGCGGTAATGGATTCATCCCACTGCTGGGCGGCTTCCCGGTATTGTGCTTCTACCTGAAGGCGCTCTTCGCGCGGCAGGCTGGAAGAGAGATCGAATGCCTGCTTGGCGGCTTCGCGAGCTTTGAGGTCGTAGCCAAGAGCGCCCCAGGCGGCAGCGAGCGCTGAACGTGTTGGCGCGTGCTTTGGATCAGCCGCGACCGCTTTCACAAGGAGGCCGCGCGCCGCCAATTCATCGTATGAGCGAAGTTTTTCCAAGCCCTCCGAGTAGAGGCGTGTGGCCTGGAGATTGGATGGCATTGTGGCTTTGGCAGCAATTTCCTCAGAAGCAGCAATCCCGCCGGCACCGAGTTTGTCGCGCAACTGAATTCCTGCACGAGTAATTAGCTCATCGATCTGGGCAAGGGTACCTTTCTCGGAGACGGCCGCCACAGTTTGTCCTGCAATTGCGTCTTGGAGGCGCAGATCGACGCGGATCTGATCCTCTGCGCTGCCGCTTCCAATATCCAGATACGACCCGAGAACGACGAAATCGCTACCGAGATTCTTGCGAACGCGAGCAAGGGTATCGGGGGCGAGAGTGTCGGTTTCGGGCAGCGCCAGGTCGCTGCGCACGCGAGCTACGTTCTCCCCGGAGATGGTGAGTAACTTTTCACCGACGGCGAGCTCGGTGGTCAGCATTTCTGCGAGAGCGGTCGAGAGCCACGCTGTGTCAGGACGTCCGGAAAGATTCTTGAACCCGAAAACTGCCACCGATCGGCGCACATTGACGGCAGCTGCGGTAGGCGCCTCGGTCGGAGGAGTTGTTGGAGCGTGACGAACACGCGAGCCGAAGTAACCGATTAGAACGCCCAACAAAATAATGACGGTGCCAGCACCGACTATCCAGGGACGCCAGCGTCGCGCGTTGCGGTACGCCAATGGAGCAACGCCAGTGGTGATTCGTTCCAGGTCAGCCGCTAGTTCGCGGCTGCTCTGGTATCGCTCTGCGAGATTCTTGTTGAGCGAGCGGAGAATGATGCTCTCCAGTCCCGGCTTGATCTGAGGATTGATCGCGGACGGTGGTTCCGGTTGGCGGTTGAGGATAGCGTCGATCAGAAGCGGACCGTTCGTCTCTGGAAAGGGACGCCTTCCGGTGGCCATCTCGTAAAGCACCGCTCCTGCCGCCCAGACGTCGCTGCGCGCATCGACCGCCTCCCCGCGCAGCTGTTCAGGCGCCATGTATGGCAGAGTGCCCGTGATCTGTTGCGAACTGGTGAGACTGATGGTGCGAGCGACGTCTTCCTCAGGGTGAACGAGCAGAGCAAGTCCAAAGTCAAGAATCTTCAACCTGCCGTCAGTGGTAAGGCGCAGGTTTGCGGGTTTGAGGTCGCGATGCACAACACCTTCGGCATGTGCGGCAGCAAGACCTTGTGCCAGTTGGATACCTAGTCCGACAACCTCCTTCCACGGCAGGGCGCCGGAGGAAAGCTTCGCATCTAGAGTGACGCCGGCGACATATTCGGTGACCAGGAAATCAGTACCGCCCTCGGAGTCGAAGTCGAAGATGATGGCGATGTTGGGATGATTTAGGCGGGAAAGGGTGAGCGCCTCCTGGCGGAAGCGCTTGCGAGCCGACTCATCACGAAGAGTTCCGAGAGGCAAGACTTTGATGGCAACATCGCGCTCGAGGCGCTCGTCGCGCGCAAGATACACGACTCCCATGGCCCCAGCGCCGATTTGCTGAATGATTCGATAATGGGAGAGCCTGTTGCCGATCATTGGTTCGACACAACCACACGTCCACAGCCGTTTTCACAAATTCGATATGAAACAGAATCAGTCGATCGCCGGCTGAGCACTAAACACGCGGCGAAGATTGGCTCGCAGACCGAGTGCAAAGAGCGCAGAGACAATCAGAAGGATCAATCCGCGAGTGCGAGCTCCGAGGATGAATTTTCCCATACCGAAGAGTGCCAAGTACACCATCATGCAGCCAAAGAACCAAGATAGGAGATTGCGGCCAACGTCGCGCGTCTGACGGACGTCGGGGGCAAGCTTTGCGACCGGCTGCCAACCGCGAACGTCAGGGCGAACCTTCCGGTAGAAATCGACCAACTGCTTTTCAGGTTCGGGTTTGGTGGCAAAGGTGACGATCACCCAGACGAGCGTGGTCACGATCGTGGAAGTCAGCGCGTTCTTCGCGAAAACGACAGGCTCACTTCCTGCAAACGGGTTCGTGAAGTGAAGGCCCAGCGAGACGATCAGAGCCGTCGCCATCGCCGAAATCTCGCTCCAGGCATTGATACGCCACCAATACCATCGCAAGAGATACACGCCGCCGGTTCCGGCGCCAGCCTCCAGAACAAATTCCCATCCCGAGCGGATTGAAGAGAGCTGCAATGAAACGATTGCGGAAACAATGACAAGTAGAACAGTGGCGAGACGCGACATCAAGACGTAGTGCTGGTCGGAGCCATCAGTCTTGAGGAAACGGCGATAAAAATCAGCAACCAGGTAAGATGCGCCCCAATTCAGCTGCGTAGCATAGGTCGACATGAAAGCGGCCATGAAGCCAGCGATGACAACACCGCGCAACGCGGCCGGAACGTGCTGACCGACGATCAGCATGTATCCGGTTTCAGGATGTTCCAGGTGGGGATAAAGCACGACCGCAGCCAGGGCGGTGAGAATCCAGGGCCACGGACGAACTGCGTAATGAGCAATGTTGAACCAGAGGACGGAGAGAAGGCCGTTGCGCTCGTCACGGGCACTGAAGATACGCTGGGCGATGTATCCGCCGCCGCCCGGCTCCGCCCCCGGATACCAGAATGCCCACCACTGCAATCCCAGATAGACCACGAAGGTGATGACGGGCAAAGTCCATCGCGCTTCGGCAGTGAAAGGCCCAGAGAAATCGGGGAAAAGTGAAGTGGGATCGCCCGCGCCGGGAATCGTCGCACGAGCCGCAGCCAGTTTGGCGAGCATGGACTGCATTCCCCCACATGCGGCCACGGCGTACCAGGCGACGCCGATGACAATCGACATCTTCAGAGCGAATTGAAAGAGGTCGGTCCAGAGAACGCCCCAGAGGCCGCCGAGAGCCACATAAAGTCCGGTGAAGGGAATGAGGAAGAAAACACAGATCAGGAGCGCCTTCTGATCGGTGACGCCGAGGGTGGCGGCAACGATCGAAGTCATAGCCTTGGTCACCCAGCCCAGGATCAAGCAATTCATCAACAGGCCTAAATAGAGCGCGCGGAATCCGCGCAGGAAAGCGGCCGGCTTCCCTGTGTAGCGCATCTCTGCGAACTGAACGTCGGTGAGTAGACCGGATCGTCGCCACAGGCGCGCGAAGAGAAAGACGGTCATCATGCCCGAGAGAAGGAAGCTCCACCAGATCCAGTTTCCCGCGATGCCTTGTCCGTACACGAGTCCAGTGACAACGAGCGGAGTGTCGGCAGCGAAGGTAGTGGCGACCATGGAGGTTCCGGCGAGCCACCATGACACATTGCGCCCGGAGACGAAGTAATCGTCGACGCTGCGTCCGGAACGGGATCGAAAATAGAGACCAAGAAGCAGAGTAATAGCGAGATAAGCCGCGACAGCGGACCAATCCAGTAAGGAAAAATTCATGGTGGGCAAGGATACCGCATGGACATCGTCAAATAAAAGGATTTGGCGAACAGTTCCAAGTGATATGGTACAGAGTTTCCGGCTTATTAAATCGAATTAACTGGCCGGCGAGGGTAGTGGCTTGTCGTTGATGCTGGAAGAAATCCGTCAGCAACCGGATGTGCTCAACCGAATTCTGCGCGAAGAGCGCGGAAAAATTCAGCGACTGGGAGAAGCGCTGAAGTGGAAGTCTCCGCGGCTGATTGTGCTGGTGGCGCGGGGGAGCTCGGACAATGCAGCTTTGTTTGGGCGATACCTGCTCGAGATAGCCACCGGGATTCCAGTGAGCCTGGCGGCGCCTTCGGTCTACACGGTGTACGGCGCCAAGTTGCAACTCGAGCACGCGCTCGTGGTCGGCGTCTCGCAATCAGGTGAGGGCGAGGATATCAACGCGGTTCTCGCGAGCGCTCGAGCGGCGGGCGCGCTGACGGTGGGAATCACGAACGAGCCGAATTCGACCATGGTGCGGATCGTGGATGAGCCGCTGCTGATCCATGGCGAGCGCGAACGGTCCGTGGCGGCAACCAAGACCTTCACAGGGCAGATGATGATCTTTTATCTGCTGGCGGAGGCGCTGGGAGGCACGCCGACGGCAACAAGGGGTTTTGAGAGGATTCCGGAATTCTGCGCGAAAAGCCTGGTGCACGAGGAGGCGATTCGCGAGTTAGCGCAACGATACAGCTTCATGGAAAACTGCGTTGTGCTCGGACGCGGCCTGCTCTACGGCAATGCCTATGAACTGGCACTCAAGTTGATGGAGACATGTTATGTCGTAGCAGAAAGATTTTCGACAGCGGATTTCTTCCACGGGCCGCTGGCGATGATCGAACGGCATTTCCCGGTAATTCTGTTTGCGTCTCCGGGACCCATGATGGATGGCGTGCTGACCCTGGCGAAACGTCTACAGGAATTGAAGGCGGAGACGCTGGCGATCACCTCGGATAGAGCGTTGGCAGGGGTATGCTCAAAGGCGGTGGTGATGGATTCGAACATTCCGGAATTTCTGGCTCCGATTCCGTACATCGTTCCGGCGCAGTTGTTCGCTGCACTGCTGGCGGAGGCGAAAGGTCTGGATCCTGACACGCCGAGGTCGCTATCAAAGGTGACTCGGACACTGTAGCGTCTTGGTTAGGTGGTGCTGTCCCTACCGAACTGGCGTGTTTTCGATCCGAACCAGAAAATATCCGAGTCGTCCGCGAGACAACCCCGAAAAAATAGTACAGTAGACGTTCGCCCCGTGTGTCAGACCCCGTGCGATGAAATACGGATTTGTCATCGATAACCGCAAGTGCATCGGTTGTCACGCATGCACAGTTGCCTGCAAAACTGAGAACGAAGTGCAGCTCGGCGTGAATCGCACGTGGGTGAAGTACGTCGAGAAGGGTGTATTTCCGAACACGCGTCGAGTATTTCAAGTTACCCGCTGCAACCACTGCGAGAAACCGCCGTGCGTCACGATCTGTCCGGTGACTGCGATGTACAAGCGGAAGGACGGGATCGTTGATTTCGACTCCGACATCTGTATCGGCTGCAAAGCGTGCATGCAGGCCTGCCCGTACGATTCGATCTATATCGATCCCGAGCGCGGCACGGCCGCGAAGTGCCACTACTGCGCACACCGCACGGAGATGGGTCTGGAGCCAGCGTGCGTTGTGGTTTGTCCGGAGCATGCGATCGTGGCCGGGGACCTGAGCGACGAGGCAAGCGAGGTTGCACAGTTGGCGGCGCGCGAGACGGTACGTGTTCGCAAGCCGGAGCAAGGAACGCAACCCAAGCTGTTCTACATTGACGCGGACGAGAGCGCGATCGTTCCGACGGCGGCACGGCACGAACCGTTCTATATGTTCTCGCAACGGAACAAAGCGGTGCATGGAGGAGCGGCTGTTTATCCGCCGGACAGCCCGCTTTTGCAGAGGAACGCGCTGGCAGCATACGACGTGTCGCATGCACGACCATGGGGCTGGCAGGTTCCGGTCTATTCCTGGACGAAGTCGATCGCGTCAGGCGCGCTGGCGATTCCAGCGATCGCCATGGCAGTGGGACGGATGTCGGGCGACCGCGTGCGCGACATTGCCCTGGCCACGATTGCCCTCATCTTTACTGCATTGACAACCATTTTCCTGGTCTGGGACCTGGAACATAAGGAACGATTCCTGCGAGTTGTACTGCGTCCGCAATCGAGGTCCTGGCTGGCGCGTGGCGCGTTCATCCTGATCGGATACAGCGGGCTATGCGGTGTTTTCTGGCTGGCGAGTGCAGTGGGGGCTGAGGCGGTGGCCGAAGTTCTGCTCTGGCCGACGGTGATTGTGGGATTCTGCGCTGCAATCTACACCGCATTTCTGTTTGGACAGTGCGAAGGGCGGGATCTTTGGCAGACGCCGCTCCTTCCCGTCCATCTGTTCGTGCAGGCGTTGCTCTGCGGATCGGCGGTGCTGGCACTTCTACCTACATCACTGGGAGGCGGCAGCGCGCAAGTGATCTCGACGGCTGCTATCGGCCTGATCGCTACGCAGAGCCTCCACCTGCTGATGGTTATGGGCGAGGTCGCGATCCCGCATACGACCGACAATGCGCGCTACGCTGCGCGACTCATTACGCATGGACCATTTCGCAGTGCTTTCTGGATCGGGGCGGTGATCGTGGGCGGGATTGTCCCGATCGTGCTTCTGCTTGCCGATGGCTCGGATCGCGTGGCGGTTGAGGTTGCGAGCGTGCTTGCATTAGCGGGACTGCTGATTTTCGAGTGGTGCTTCGTGATGGCGGGGCAAAGCGTCCCGAATAGCTAGAGTGACGGAGATTGTTTCATGACCGAGTTCAAGCGGGACGGCAGCCACCTGGCTTCGTGTCCACCGGTTGAGAAATGGGATGACTGGGTGGAGTACGACGCTCAATCGTGGCCGCGCCGTGTGGAGAAGCACTATCAATTGGTTCCGACGATCTGCTTCAACTGCGAGTCGGCTTGCGGACTGTTGGCTTACGTTGACAAGGAAACGCGAGAGATCAAGAGGTTCGAGGGGAATCCGGTGCACCCTTCGAGCCGCGGGCGGCTGTGTCCGAAGGGACCGGCAACGATCAACCAGATTCACGATCCAGATCGCATTCTTTACCCGATGAAACGGGTTGGGCCGCGCGGCAGCGGAAGATGGGAGCGTACCTCGTGGCCGGAGGTACTGGAAACCATTGGCGGGCGGATGCGAAAGGCGTTCCAGGAACAACGCGGTGAAGAAGTGATGTATCACGTGGGACGCCCGGGGCACGACTTCATCATGGAGCGCGTGCTGCAGGCGTGGGGAATCGACGGACACAACTCGCACACCAACGTGTGTTCGTCATCGGCACGGCTCGGATACTTGCTGTGGCATTACGCGGACCGCCCCTCTCCAGACCACGCAAATGCGCGATTCATCCTGCTGCTATCGGCGCACCTGGAATCGGGGCACTATTTCAATCCGCATGCACAGCGCATCATCGACGGGAAGATGGCTGGGGCGAAGCTGGCGGTGATGGATCCGCGGCTTTCGAACACCGCGAGCATGGCAGACTACTGGCTGCCGACATATCCGGGGACTGAAGCTGCAGTGTTGCTGGCGATGGCGATGGTGATCCTGAACGAGAATCGCTATGACGCGGCGTTCGTGAAGAACTGGGCAAACTGGCAGGACTTCGAGGCGGACGGATTCCGAGCACACGAACAGAGTTTCGACGCATTCATCGATGCGTTCAAGAAGCACTACGCGCGTTACACGCCGGAATACGCCGAAAAAGAAAGCGGCATCAAGGCAGAAATGGTGGTGAAGTTGGCACGCGAAATCGCGAGTGCAGGCACCCGTTTCGCGTCTCACCTGTGGCGCGGAAGCGCGTCAGGAAATTTGGGCGGCTGGCAGCCAGCACGGGCACTAATGCTGCTGCACGTGTTGACGGGATCGGTCGGCACCGAAGGCGGTCACAATTTAAACGCGTGGAATAAATTTGTGCCGAAGCCGTTCAGCGTGCCCCCACAACAGAAGCGCTGGAATGAACTGCTGTATCCGTTGGAATGGCCGCTCTGCACGCACGAAATGTCGTTCCTGTTGCCGCACTTTCTGCGCGAGGGGCGGGGTCGGCTGGATACCTATTTCACCCGCGTATTCAATCCGGTGTGGACCTATCCGGACGGCTTTTCGTGGATCGAGATGCTGCGAGACGAAGAGAAAGTTGGCCTGCATGCGGCGCTGACGCCGACCTGGAGCGAGACGGCGTGGTTTGCGGATTATGTGCTGCCGATGGGCTTCAGTTCCGAGCGGCATGATCTGATGAGCCAGGAGTCTTACGCAGGGAAGTGGATCGGGTTTCGCCAGCCAATCGCACGCGTACTCCAGGAGCGCGAAGGGAAAAAGTTCGAATACACCTACGAGGCGAACCCGGGGGAAGTCTGGGAAGAGGATGAGTTCTGGATCAACCTGTCGTGGGCGGTGGATCCGGATGGATCGATGGGGATCCGCAAGTGGTTTGAGTCGCCGTATCGGCCGGGAGAGAAGCTGACAGTTGACGAATACTACGGCTGGATTTTTGAGAACTCTGTGCCCGGGCTTCCGGAAGCGGCAAAGAAAGAAGGATTGACGCCGCTCGGCTACATGCGCAAATACGGTGCTTATGAGGTCACCCGAGATGTTTACAAACAGAATGAAAAAGTTGTTTCAGACGCGGAACTGAGCGGCTCGACGACAGACGAGCGTGGATTGATCAAGAAAAATGGCAGGGCAATCGGAGTAGTGGTTGAGGGGAGAGCTGTTGTCGGGTATGGAACGCCGTCGCGGAAGCTCGAGATCTTCTCCCAGACGTTGGCAGACTGGAAGTGGCCGGAACTTGCGCTTCCCGAGTATTACCGAAGCCACATTCATCGTGCGGCGCGCGAGGCGTCGGAAGGGAAGTGCCCGGAGGATTTCGATCCGCGCTATACGCCGCTCGTGGAATGGCCAAACAACGCGAAAGGCGACGTCTACACGCTGCTGCCGATTTTCCGGCTGCCAAACTTGATTCACACGCGATCGGGCAACGCGAAATTACTATACGAGATTTCTCATAAGAATCCGCTATGGGTGAATCCGCTAGATGCGAAGAAGATCGGCGAGGTTCGCACCGGCGATCTGATCAAAGTGCACACCGAGATCGGCTATTTCGTGTTGCACGCCTGGGTAACCGAGGGTTTGATGCCCGGTGTCGTGGCGTGTTCACATCACCTCGGACGCTGGCGCGTGAACAAAGAGAATCAGGTTGAGCGAATGTCCAGCGCGTGGGTCGACCTGCAGGAAGTGGCCAAGGGTCAATGGAAGATGCGTCAGATCGACGGAGTGGAGCCGTATGAGAGTGTTGATCCGGACACGAAACGCATTTGGTGGAGCGATGCGGGCGTGCATCAGGACATTACATTCCCGGTACACCCTGATCCGGTCAGCGGAATGCATTGCTGGCACCAGATGGTGCGCGTTGAGCGCGCCGGAGCGGAAGATCGCTACGGCGATATTTTTGTCGATACGAACCTCTCGCACGCGGTGTATCAGCGATGGAAGGCGCTGGCGCGCCCGGCGCCTGGCCCCGGTGGGTTGCGGCGGCCGTTGTGGATGCCGAGAGTGGTTAGGCCAGAAACCTCAGCGTTCTACGTGAAAGACTGAAACAAAAAGTGGCGGGCAAGATCGCCCGCCACCTGATAATCATTCCACAGAGAGCTACGCGACTGCTTCCTCAGCCTCGGGCACTTCGCTCGCTCCTTCGATCTCCTTCTTATCAAGCACTTGGTGAGTGCGGGCTAGAACCACGTAGATCGAAGGCACCACGAACAATGTGAAAAGAGTCCCGATGATCATGCCGCTAACCAGCATAATACCGATACTGTTTCGTGCGCCCGCGCCGGGTCCCTTAGCGAGTACAAGCGGAAAGTGGCCAATAACAGTCGCGGCAGTCGTCATCAAGATCGGCCGTAGACGGGTGATGGCGGCTTCGATCACCGCTTCCAGTTTTGACAGCCCAGTCTCCTGAAGGTGGTTGGCAAACTCCACAATTAGAATTCCGTTCTTCGAAACCAGTCCGACAAGTGTGATCAATCCGACCTGACTATAAATGTTGAGCGTGGTCAGGCCGAGGAATGAGAAAAGCAGCGCCCCGGAAATGGCCAGCGGTACCGAGCCGGCAAGAATGATGAACGGATCGCGGAAACTCTCAAACTGCGCCGCGAGCACCAGGTAGATCAGAATGCCGGAAAGCAAGAATGTTCCGAGGAACTTACTGCCCTCGACGCGAAGCTGGCGAGACTCTCCTGCGTAGTCGATGGTAAAGCCCTGGGGGAGGATCTTGTGCGCCTCATCTTCCAGCAAGCGCAGAGCCTGATCCAGCGGGACGTTGGGTGGCACGACTCCCTGAATACGAACCGCGTTCAGCTGCTGAAATTTCTTCAACTCGCGAGGCTGTGTAGTGGTATTGAGTGTTGCGAACGTTGACAGCGGCACGAGCTTATTCTGCGAGCCCGTGACATAGATCTGCGAGAGTTGATCGGGCGTCAGCCGCTCGGTTCGCTTGATCTGCGGAATGACCTTGTAGCTGCGGCCTTGAATGCTGAAGCGATTGACATAGTTGCCGCCCAGCATGGTGGAGAGATCCTGTCCGGCCTGGCTCAGATCGACACCCTGCGAACGAAGCTTGTCGCGGTCGAATACAACTTCAGTCTGCGGCTGATCGAACTTCACGTCTGTGTCGGCAAAGATGAAAATGCCGCTCGTCATGGCTTTCATGACCAGTTTGTTGGCGAAATCCATCAATTGCTGAGGCTCGCCCGGAGACACGATCACGAAATCGACAGGGAAATTACCGCCGCCAGGCAGAGGTGGCGGAGTTAGCGGAATCACGCGGATGCCGGCGATCTTCGATAGTGGCCCGGTCGATTCGACAAGCAACTGTTGCGCCGTCTTTTTCCGCTCGCTCCAGGGCTTAGTGACCATACCGCCAAAACCGCCGGTCGGTGAAGTGATCTGGAAAATGCTGGCGCTCTCAGGAAACGACTTGTAAACGTCGTATACCTGATCGGTGAACAGGTTGGTCTGGTCGATGGTGGAGTTCGGAGAGGCCTGAATGACTCCGAAAACTACGCCCTGATCTTCGGCAGGCGCAAGTTCGCGCTGCGAAAACATATAGAAGGGCACCATCAAGAGAACAACGACCGCCCAAACCACTAGCACCACGGGCCGGTAACGGAGAGTTCCCGACAGCGTGCTCGAATACGCACGACGGACGCTGTCGAATCGGCGGTTGACCCAGCCAGCGAATCCATGCTCGCTTGCGCCGGCCTTCAGCAGCCGCGATCCCATCATCGGAGAAAGCGTCAGTGCCACGATTCCGGAAACGATGACCGCACCCGCGAGAGTGAAGGCGAATTCGCGGAAGAGCGCACCTGTAAGTCCACCCTGAATGCCAACCGGCGCATAAACTGCCGCCAGAGTGATGGTCATGGCGATGATGGGCCCGACGAGTTCGCGCGCTGCATCAATCGCGGCCCGAATTGGTGGAGCGCCCATCTGGATGTGTCGCTCCACGTTCTCGACCATGACGATTGCGTCGTCGACGACCAAACCAACGGAAAGCACAATCGCAAGCAACGTCAGCAGATTGATCGTGAATCCGGCCACCAGCATCAGGAAGACAGCGCCGATCAACGAAATTGGAATCGCAACGACCGGGATCAGCACCGAGCGCATCGAGCCAAGGAACAGGAAGATAACGACGATTACGATCAACAGTGTTTCGGTAAGCGTGCGAAGCACTTCGTTGATCGCGTCCTGGATGTATTCGGTTGAGTCGTAGGGGATGCCGACTTTCATCCCAGTCGGTAACTGGGCCCGAATCGCGGGAATTTCCGCGCGCACGGCCTTGATCACTTCGAGGGAGTTAGCAGTAGGAAGGACCCATACTCCCATGAAGGTGGCTGTCTCGCCGTTAAAGCGCACATCTTGGTCGTAGTTTTGCGCGCCGAGGACGACGTCTGCGATTTCACCGAGGCGAACAACAACCCCATTGTCGTTCTTGACAACAAGTTGCCGGAATTCTTCGGGCGTGCGTAGGTCGGTATTCGCAACCAGATTGACGGAGACCATCGAGCCCTTTGTGCTTCCGACGGCCGAAAGATAGTTGTTCTTGGCGAGCGCGTCGTGAACGGCAGAAGGAGCAATGCCGAGAGCTGCCATTCGATCGGGCTTGAGCCAGATTCGCATGGCGAAGGTGCGGTCACCGAGAATGTCGGCGCGTTGAACGCCACTGATGGCGCTCAGTTTCGGCTGCACGACGCGGGTCAGGTAATCAGTAATCTGGTTCTGGTCAAGATCTGCGGACGAGAAGCCGAGATACATCGCAGCGAACTGGTTGTCCGCAGTTTGCAAATCGATAACGGGAGCCTCGGCCTCCGGAGGAAGGTCGTTGCGGACCTGCGCGACCTTCGCCTGGATTTGCGTCAGAGCGGCGTTGGTGTCGTAGTTGAGCTTCAGGTGCACGGTGATCGTGCTCAAGCCCTGTGCGCTCGACGACTCCATGTAGTCGATCCCATCAGCGCTCGCAATGACGCGTTCCAGCGGAGTCGTGATGAATCCGCGAACCAGGTCGGCGTTAGCTCCGACATAGGTCGTGCTTACCTGCACGATTGCGATGTCGCTGCGCGGGTATTGCCGTACGCTCAACGACCGGATCGACTGCAAACCCGCGATCAGGATGACCAGATTTACGACAATCGCGAGAACCGGCCGCTTGACGAAAAGGTCTGTAAACTTCATTAGCTGTCCTGAGGCTTGGGAGCCGGGTTATTACCAGGTTGCACCTTGTTGTTGACCTGAACGGCAGCGCCATTTCGAAGCTTGAACACGCCCGAGGTGACGACTTCATCTCCGGGATTCACGCCGGAAACAACACCGACCAAATCGCCGCGCGAGCCTTCGACCTTGACGAACTGCTGGCGCACTCCGCGATACTGACGCCCTTTCGGATCTTTCATATCAGTGATCACGAACACCGAGTCACCGTAAGGGGCATAGCTGATCGCAGAGGCGGGAAGCGCAATCACAGGGCGAACTGCGCCAAGCGCGACCTCCACATTCACGAACATGCCGGGGCGCAGTTTGCCGTCGGGATTCGCTAAAGTTGCCTGGATCTGAATATTGCGGGTGGCTTCGTCAACCACGGAATCCACTGCCGTAACCCGCCCCGAGAACACCTGCCCGGCAAATTCATCGGAGGTGATCCGCAGATTGCGGCCAACCGGGACGCGCGAGGCCGACTGCTGTGGAATCCCGAAGTCCACATAGATAGGATTCAGCGATTGCAGTTGAACGATCGGGCTTCCGCTCGACAGATATTGCCCGAGGTTGACCTTGCGAATTCCCAAGATGCCGGAGAAAGGAGCGCGGATGGTCTTGCGTTCGATTGTCGCACGGATTTCTGCGACATTGGCCTCCGTCTGCTTCTGATTGGCTGTTGCCTGGTCGTACTCCATGCGGGAGATCACGCCTTCTTTCACCAGTTGATCCATGCGGGCATAATTCACCTTTGCCAGGTCGCGCTGGGCTTCGAGCGAGGCCAACTGTGCCCGTTCCTGGCGGATATCGAGTTCGACGAGAACATCTCCGGCGTGTACCGCTTTGCCAGACTCAAAGTTGATCTTGTCGACAGTTCCAGCGAGGTCGGCGCTCACCATGACACCATGGACAGCTTCTGCGCTGCCGATTATCGAGAGCGTCGACGGCCACTGTTCCTGCTTGGCTATGGCACTGGTGACGGCATCGGGCGGCATTTGGAACGACGAGGCTGCCGCCATCGCCGACTGAATCTGGCGAAATTTGACGAAACCCAAGCTGGCAACGATCAAAATCAACGTGCCGACCACCCATATCATGCGTCTTACCATGATTTTCCCCTTATAAAGACCTTTAAGGTGCTTGGAATCTGATGTCTACGAATTGATTTGGGCTTGCGGCGCCCAGCTAAGCACAACCCCGTTTACCATCAGATTTTTCAACTAGACGAAAGGATTCTTAGTCTTATGGCGACCCATCACACAACGCCCAGCGCCTGTTGAGACCCGTGCTCTCCGAGAACTCCTTCGCTAAAAACATTCCAAAACCACGGCTCATTCCTATGACGAATAGGCGATTCCAAAATCGACCGCCCGGACTGATTTTTACTGCCTAGACGCCAGCAGGGTTCCCCCGCAGGGATCTGCAGCCGCGCCCTATGCGGTTTTGGCCAGCGAAGCGTCTGTTCCCGCGAACTCACGAGCATCGAAAGGTGCTAGAGGTGCCGTCCTCTCGGCATAGGCCCCAATCGAGGTCAACGCGCGTTCCCGAGCAGCCACTATGTCCTGTTGGGAGCACCTCAGCAGTGCTTTGCATTCTTGATCGGAGTAGCGTTCAAGTGCCGACATGACAAAAACAAAGCGGTCAAAGGTCGGCAAAGACAGCACCGCGGATAGCGGAACATCATCGTGCGCAACGACCACGCGATTGGCCCTGTGGAAGTGCGTCCGTTCACCTGAATACAGGGGCGTCGGCTCGATTGTCCGGATCGCGTTCTGAACGACGGTGCGGCGCGCCCACGAACGGGCCCAGTCGGCAAAAACACTGTTCGCCTCGATGCAATCTCCGAGACCGGACACGAAGCACTTTTCTGCCTTTTCACTGTCGGCTGTCAGAAGGAACGACAGAAGGTAGAGCCCTTTCATGTCTTCCGCAAAAATCCGACAGAAATCTCCTGCAATCGCATAGACCGGGTTAGCTTCGTTAAGAGTGCTTTTCGCTAGCGGCAACCCCCACCTCCTCTGAGATCGTTCTTTTGGTGTCCTTGTTGTGACCCTTTCGAAAATGGTCCCGACATCTTTCTGTCAATTGCTTCAAGACGTGCCTTGTAAGAACGCCGCAGCACGAGAATTTCGCTCCTTCATTCATCATTTCTAAGAGAGCGCTTTCACCCTCGCGGCTGATCGAGGTCGCATTGCTCAGATCAATAATCAGCTTGCGGCCCTGAAGATCGTGGCTGGCGCTGCGCCATGCCGTTTTCAGTTCTTCCACCCAGAGTTCGACCAACTTGCCCTCGACAATCAGGCGACGCTCAGATGGGGTATCGACAGTTGAGATCCTAAGCATTGTTTTGGTATGACGCATTGACCAAGGCAAGACAGCTGCCAAACGAAAAAACTGAAGGGATATCGCTAAGCTTATGAAAAGAATGAAGTGTCGAGGCTTGCCGTGATTGAAGTGTCGGAAGTGTCGACTCGACCTCGACACTTTGCCGAAGGTGTGTCGTCAGGCAGCACGATCGTTGCGGTAGCGGTCAAGCATTGCCAGAGTCAGACTTTTCTTCCCGGCACGACGGCGGCGTTGACGCTCGACAACGCGCGTCTCCCGCAGTAGGGCGAGGAAGAATGCTGCCATGAACGCAATCGCAGTACTGCCAAGCAGCGCGATGATCCAGAAAGTCATGCCCTTGGCCAATGCACAACTATTGCCAACTTGTGCAGGTTCGATTACTTGCGGAAATATCGCGGTGTTTGAATCGAAGGGGAAAGAAACGTCACGTCAATCTCGACAAGTGTCGAAGGTTACGACATCTGACGAGGATTGATTCCGAGCTTTTGCATTCGCGAGATGAGGGTCGTTCGTTTTAATCCCATGCGTGTGGCGGCTCCTTCGGGTCCACCAACGCGACCTCCGGCGAGCTTCAGGACACGTAAGATTTCATCACGTTCGCTCGAGTCTCGTATCGCCGCTGCAGGCGCCGTTTTGTTGCCATTCTTGAGTTCGCTGATGGGCACGTGCAAGGCAGAGCCGTGCGTCAGAATCACTGAGCGCTCAATAAAATTCTCGAGTTCGCGAATGTTTCCCGGCCAGTGGCAGTTTGCCAGCTTGCGCATGGTCGAGGCTGGAACGGACTCGATCTCCTTTTCCATGCGACGACCGTATTTCTGCGCGAAATAGCGCACGAGTAAGGGGATGTCTTCCGGACGCTCACGCAATGGCGGGATGCGTATGGGAAAAACGTTGAGTCTGTAATACAGATCGCTACGAAACTCGCGGTGCTCGATCATCTTCTCGAGATCGCGATTGGTGGCGGCCACGAGGCGAACGTCGACTTTTTGTGTGCGCGTGCTGCCGAGACGCTCGAACTCGCGTTCCTGCAGTGCACGAAGCAGTTTGGGCTGAATATCGAGTGGGATATCGCCGACTTCATCAAGAAAGAGCGTGCCTTGATGGGAGAGTTCGAGACGGCCGATCTTTTGAGTGATCGCGCCCGTGAACGCACCTCGCTCATGGCCGAAGAGTTCACTTTCAAGCAACCCAGTGGGAATCGCGGCACAGTTGAGCTTCACGAAGGTGCGGTCCTTGCGGCGGCTGCGCTCGTGAATGGCGCGGGCGATCAGTTCTTTTCCAGTGCCAGTCTCACCCAGCAGAAGGACCGTGGAGTCGCTAGGTGCAACCGTGTCGACCATCTGAAGGACATGTCGAAGAGCGGAACTTTGCCCGACGATGCCTTCAAAATCCATCTCCCCTCGAATTTCATCTTCTAGATAGAGCTTTTCCTGAGCCAGGCGGTCTTTGAGATCCGCAATCTCGCTGTAGGCGAGAGCGTTCTCGATGCCGATTGCAACCTGGTTCGCGACCTGCGTGAGAAAGGCGACCTCATCCTCGTTGAAGCCGTTCTCCTCTCGGCGCGCGACGGCCAGCACTCCAAGAAGCCGGTTCTTGCTGATCAGCGGGACATCGCAGAAGGAATTCAGCCCTTCTCCGCTTGCCTTCGCATACATTTCCGGGGTCATTTCCGCCGGGTTGAGTCGATTTATGGTGATCGGCTGGCGGTTTTTAAACGCATCGCCTGGTATGGTCCCGTCGATGGGAATCACGGCACCTTCGGTGAAAATTCCACGACTCTCGGGGTAATCGAGCGCGTGAACGCGAAGATGCTTAGCCTCCGCATCCGCAAGCATTACTGCTGCTGCGTCACAGCGCATTACCCGTCGAACGCTCGCGGACGTAGCGCGTAGTAAGTCTTGAAACTCCAGATTCGAGACGACTTGATTGGTTAATTCGAGAGTGAGCTTCAGCTTTTCCTGCACGCGCTGAGAAATGTAGAAGTTGACCGCGGCATCCACCGCCAGACCAATCTGATTTCCCACTAGCGAGAGGAATTGGACTTCTTCCTCATCGTAGGCGTTCGGATAGAAACGGCCGACAGTCAAGACCCCGAGCCGACGTTCGCCCCGTGTCAGCGGAATGATGCACGTCGACGCGATTCCGAGCTCCAGCATCGACGACCGATGTTTCTGGAAGCGCGTTTCAAAGCTCCAGTCGTTGGTGAGTAGCAACTGGCCCGATTCATGCACCCAGAGGATGGGAGAATCGTCGAGTAATAGCGGGTCCGTGAGCGAAAGCTCCCTGCGCACGCTATTGGCCTCGAGCAGACACCAATCCGGCGCATTTGTCTCCTTGTCGAACGCGACGAGCTGAATGTAGTCGAAGGGCGTGACTTCGCGCAATTGACGGATCAGGGTTTCGGAAGCGCGATTGCAATCAGTACATGTAGCGATGGCGTTCGCCGCATGGAGCAACGCCAGGTACCGGCCCTCTTCGACCCTTGGGTATATCTCCGCTCTCGAGACCATGAATCCCCACTATAGCAATGATCGCTTTAGAGATGGTCCTACGCAAGTGACTGTTGTGCCTGATTTAGTAGGCAGGTTGAACGCATTTTCTAATGTGATGCGGCTAGCTCAGGGAAGGGTTCTCAAAGTGTCACATATTTCGACACTTGACGAGCCGGCGTCGAAAGACTCGACAAACGCCACCGGAAATTGTCGGCTGACATGGGACGAACCCACCGTATTTCAAGCGGATGGCAAGAACGTGTCCGACCAGGCACATTTTGGCGGATGCAATGCATTCGTGGACACCGAATCAATGCGCACCGGAATAAGTGGGCGGTGTGCAGGTGCAAGAATCCTTTAATCAGGCACAAGAAAGGGACGTTCAGAAATGGTCAAGAAGGTAGCTATCGTGGTTGCCACTTTGCTGTCCAGCGCAGTAGCGTTTGCCCAGGAATCCCGATCCGAAATAAGCGTGCAGGGAACCGGGCTCTTCACCAAAGATTCGGAAGGCCGGGGCACGCAACAGCGTGGGACAGACGCGGCCGGATTGCTTGTCGGGTCGGTACCACTTCAATCATTGGCTGGCGGCGGAGGGTCTTTACGGTTACACTCGCAACACGCAGGAGTTCCTTACGGCGGCTGGGGTCTCGAGGGTGCAGGCCAATGTCCACTAGGCGACCGGGGGATTTGTGTTGAGTCTTCCCACTCCAGCAAAGTTCAGAATCCACCCTTACGCGCTGGCGGAAGGTGGCGCACTGATCTTCGATCCGACCGGCAATACGTTTGGAACTGTTGCGGGAGCGCGCAAGCAGACAGTAGGAGTCTTCAGCTACGGTGTCATGGCCAACTTTCCGCTCTTTAACCATGTGTCATTCCGGACGGAATACCGCGGCCTGGTTTACAACGCACCGGACTTTGGGTTGAGCGCACTCAACACGAACAGCACAACACACATTGCGCAGCCTAGCGCAGGTCTTGTGTTTCGGTTCTGATACGTGGCGATCTCTTGGGGAGTTTGAATAGATCAAACTCCCTGAGGGAGCTACTCAATCGGCTGGTAGAGACTCATCGACTGCGACCGGTCCTCTCGATTCACTCCATGGGCAGTCCAACGTAGTTTTCGGCGAGAGACTGAGAAGCTGCATGGGAACTAGTTACGTAATCCAGTTCGGCCAATTGCCGTCGCCGGTCGAAAGGATTGTCATCAGGGAAGCGGTGGAGCATTGAAGTCATCCACCATGAAAACCGTTGCACCTTCCATACTCGGCGCAAGCATGTTTTCGAGTATTCGTCGAGCAGTGATTGCCGGCCCGTTCTATAGAAGGTGGTGAGTGCGCGGGCGAGAATCTGAACATCCGCTACCGCGAGATTAAGGCCTTTTGCTCCGGTAGGAGGCACGATGTGAGCGGAGTCGCCCGCCAGGAAAAGACGGCCGTATTGCATAGGTTCGACCACGAAACTGCGCATGCCGGTCACGCCTTTTTGGAGAATCGGGCCTTCCGTGAGTTTCCACCCATTGGCGGCGAGGCGAAGGTGAAGTTCTTGCCAGATTCTGTCGTCGCCCCAAGCTGCGATGTCCTCATCAGGACTGCACTGAAGATAGAGCCGGCTAATCTCAGGAGAGCGCATGCTCAGCAGCGCAAATCCACGCTCGTGATTCGAATAAATCAATTCCTCTGACGATGGGGGAGCTTCAGCAAGAATACCCAGCCATCCGAAAGGATATTCACGTACAAATTCCGTCAGGACACCTTCGGGGATACTAGGACGGCAGATGCCGTGGAATCCGTCGCACCCTGCAATGAAATCGCAAGCGAGCTCGAATTCATTGCCGTCCTTCTCATAGCGGATTTTCGGTTGAGCGCTGGTGATGTCGTGGACGCTGACATCCGCGACTTCAAAAAGGACCTTGCCACCGTCGGCAATGCGAGCATTATTGAGGTCTTTTAGGACTTCTGCCTGCGCATAGATCGTGATTGACTTCCCGCCAGTCAGTTCCTGAAAGTCGATACGATGGCCGCCGCCGCCGAAGCGCAGCTCGATGCCCTGGTGCACCAATCCTTCCTTCTTGATTCGGTCGCCCACCCCCGTCCTGGTGAGCAGATCGACAGTACCCTGCTCGAGGACCCCGGCGCGCACTCTCTCCTCCACATATTGGCGGCTTCGATTTTCGACAACGACAGAATCAATTCCCTCCAGGTGCAACAAATGAGAGAGCACGAGGCCGGCCGGGCCCGCACCGATGATTCCAACTTGTGTCCGCAGTGAATGCGCCACTGAGCTCAATGCCTTGAACGAGATGACCCTGCAGCCTTGACGACTGCGTCGGGAAATACCTCAAAGAAGCATAAATGCGGTATTTTTTTTTGACCAGCGTCGGGAGTTGCTAGCCCAGCGTGACGGCGCCATTTGCACTAAGCATCAGAGCTCAGAATCCGGCGGAGAAAGTCCTTGCAGCTTCGAAAGGACGTTCGATAGAGTGCTGCGTCGGGTGGCGTCTGATCTCGAACGAGAGTCGCGGTGTCTGAGTTTACCTTTGCGTCTCGAGATGCTGGAGTTTCTTGAAAGGTCCGGGTGAACAATGTTCGTCAATCGTAAACGCATTCTGGTGGAGTTTGCAGATTGTGATCCCGCAGAAATTGTTTTTTATGCCAACTACTTTCGCTGGTTCGATGACTGCACCACGGCCCTATTTGCAGCGGCGGGAATTCCCATACAAAAGCTGTTCAAGTCCCACAGGATCGTCGGCATTCCTATTGTGGATGCGCGCGCACGTTTTTTGCTGCCTTCTACTTACGGGGACGAACTGGAGGCGGAATCGAGTGTCACGGAGTGGCGCAAGAGCAGCTTCGTTGTTACTCACAAATTTTTCCGTGAGGGCGAACTGGCGCTGGAGGGTCATGGGTTTGGGCGAAGCAGCATCCGACAGAGTCGAATCGGCTGCAAGCGGTCCCTCTTCCGCCGGAGGTCGTGCAGAAGCTCTCGAAGGTCAAAAAACGTCGACCCAACACGGCCGCACGAAGGTAGCCCGCTGACTCTGGCAAAGACAAGCGTCGCACGCGGATAAGCTTGGGCGTCGCGAGTACCAATGATACCGGTTAGGACCGTCTCTTCTTCGCAGGTTTTGCTTTCTCGCTGTCCAGTTCTGCGAAAAGATCAGAGGCAACATGGAACGCCGAATTGGCAGCCGGCACTCCACAATAAATTGCGCATTGCAGCAGCACCTCCTTGATCTGGTCCCGAGTGACCCCGTTGTTGACTGCGGCTTTAAGGTGCATCCTCAATTCGTCGCTGCGATTCAACGCCACCAGCATGGCAATCGTAAGCAGGCTGCGCGTGTGACGGGGTAATCCAGGCCGAGCCCAGATTTCGCCCCAGGCAGTGCGAGTGATGAAGTCCTGGAAGTCGCGAGTGAAGTCGGTGGTGGAAGCAACGGCCCGATCGACGTGTTTATTGCCGAGAACGGCGCGCCGAACCTTCATCCCCTCGGCGTGCCGCTTTGCGTCATCCATGATCTGTCTCCTGACTCGCAGAGGAAGTCTCGGACGGCTTCGGTGAAAGCCTCGGCTTGCTCAACATTCGACAGATGAGCCGCCGACAACTCAACTGCAATTGCTCCACGGATATTTTCCTTTAGAAACATAGCATCCGCTCTGGGTGTGACCGGATCTTTTGCGCCATAGACCACCATCGTGGAAATAGAGATCTTATCGACACTCTCGCGCAGGTCCATGTCACGAATGGCTGCACAACAACTTGCATAGCCGTCCGGCGGCGATTTCTCGAGCATTTGCCTGGCGTGCGCGGTTTTCTCCGGAGAAGATGAACGGAATTCCGGCGTAAACCAGCGCTCGATGACAGCAGACGCGACTTGCTTCATGCCGTTCGTGCGAACGGCGGCAATGCGAGTGTTCCACGTGTCTTGCGTTCCGATTCGGGCAGCAGTATTGCACACAACCAGTTGATTGAGCCGATTGGGGGCATTGGCTGCCAGCCAAATGCCGATCATTCCACCCATCGAGAGCCCGCAGAAATCCACACGATCAATAGAGAGCGAGTCGAGAAGGCTGAGCACATCGCGTCCGAGTTGCGCAATCGTGTAGTCGCCCGGAGTGACGGAGGATTGGCCATGCCCGCGAGTGTCGTAGCGCAGAATTCGAAAGCGCTTCGCAAGCTCGGGAATCTGCGGATCCCACATGGAGCAATCGGTGCCAAGGGAGTTCGAGAATACGAGGACCGGGCCATCCGATCCCGTCAGCTCGTAATGTGTTCGAAGCTCTCCAAAGTCAACAAAAGCCATGTGCTTCCTCATTGACGAGAATTACGAGTCGTCGCAATCACGCGGTCAATCAGTTCTTCGGCGGATCCGAGATAGTTTTTTGGATCGAAGAGTTCATCTAACTGCACGGTCGTCAATTGAGCCTTGACCGTCGCGTTTGTCGCGAGGACATCTCGAAGATGTTGTCCTGACTTAAGCGCCTGCTGGCTGGCTTCTTCCAGAATGGAATGAGCGGCTGACTTTCCGATCTGCGCCGCCAACGCCATCGTGATTGCTTCCGCAAAGATCAATCCATGAGTTAGGTCGAGGTTGCGGCGCATGCTCGCTTCGTGGATGTGAAGATCAGGTGCGATCGTAGCGAGTTGATGGAGGGCGCTGGCAGTAAGGCGAAAGATTTCCGGGAGTGTCTCCCACTCGGCGTGCCAGCTTCCAAGTCCGCGTTCGTCTTCCTGTGGCATCGCGTTCAGCATGGTGCTCACGAGACCAGGCACGCGCGTTGCAGCCGCCAAAATCACGCCGGCGCTGACCGGGTTTCTCTTGTGCGGCATGGTGGAAGAGCCGCCGCGGCCTTCTGCAGCAGGTTCCGATATCTCCGAGATCTCTGTTTGCATGTGAAGTGCGATATCGCGGGCGACCTTGCCTAGAGAGCCGGTCAGGAGACCCAGGGAGGTTGCGACTTCGGCCACCCGGTCTCGTTGTGTGTGCCAGGGAACATCCGGCAACGGCAACGAAAGTTCTTGCGCCAGTACCTCGCCGACCGATAAACCCTTTCCGCGCAGGGCGGCCAAAGTGCCCACAGCGCCGCCGAACTGAAGGGCCAAGACGCGCTGCCGAACTTGGGCGAGTCTCTCTCGGTGCCGGTTCAATGCGTCGAGCCACCCGGCGATTTTGAAGCCCAGCGTCGTCGGCATCGCCTGCTGCATTAAGGTCCGGCCGGCAATCGGAGTCGTGCGATACTTCTGAGCGAGAGTGGCAAAGCTCTCACGCAGGCTGTCGAGATCTTTTTCCAGGATGTCAAACGCTTGCCGCATCTGCAGCATCAACCCGGTATCATTCACATCCTGGCTTGTAGCTCCCCAATGAACAAAGCGAGCAGCATCTGGGTCGGCTTGCTTGACCAGGGCGGTCAATTGCTTCACCAGCGGTATGGAAGGGTTAAGCGCCTGTGCGGTCGCACTCGCCAGGGCGGGCAGATCGATGAATTCGGCTCTGCATTTAGAAGAGATCGCGTCAGCGGCCGCTATCGGAACAATTCCGCATTTTGCTTCCGCTTTCGCGAGGGCGGCCTCGAAATCCAGCATGCATTGGAGACTCGAGGCATCCGAGAATACCTTTTCCATTGCGTTGAAGCCGAAGAGTGGATCGAGGAAGTCCATCCAGGTGAGCTATGACCCCAACTCGAAAAATACTGTCTCGTGCTTGCCCTGCAGAATAATGTTCCACTCGAGTGCGCCGGGTTCGTTGGGTGAATCCGTTGCCACAAGCGTGGAACGTCGGTCAGCTGGCACAAGGCTCAGAATCGGATCGGCAAGATTCCGAGAATCATTCGGAAAATACATGCGGGTCCAAAGATGTCGCAACAGTCCGCGCATGAACAACGTGATTGCCAGGTGCGGAGCCTGTTCCTTATCGTCAGGGCCAGGTACCGAGCCCGGTTTGATGGTGGAGAAACAGAAAGCGCCCTCCGCGTTCACGAAAATTCGTCCGTAGCCCCAAAGGTCATTGTCTAGTGGCTTGTCCTGAGAGTCTTCCATATGCGCATACTTTCCGTGCGAGTTCGCTTGCCACACCTCCAAAATCGCATCAGGCACCGGTATGCCGTCCCCGTCGATGACCCGTCCTCGAACTGTGACGCGCTCGCCCGCCGCCCCTTCTTCAGCCAACTTGTTTCGACTCAGCCAAAGCAGGCCGATCTTAAAGAATGGACCGACGGTTTGCGAGGTGGTCGCGCACAAGTCCACTTACTGCTCCATAGGGGTGGCGTCGCGGCCGCGCAAAATGATGTCGAACTTATAGCCGAGCGCATTCATCGGCAGGGTCGTCTGCCAATCGAAAACTGAGATCAGGCGATTTCGCGCCTTCTCGTCAGCAGTGCAATTGAAAATCGGATCGTAAGGCAGGAGCGGGTCTCCGGGAAAGAACATCTGAGTTACAAGGCGTGTCGCGAACGAAGGGCCGAAGAGAGAGAAATGAATGTGGGCTGGCCGCCACGCGTTGTAATGGTTGCCCCAAGGATACTCGCCCGGCCGAATGGTCACGAAACGATAGCGGCCCTCGGAGTCTGTAACGGCTTGACCGGAACCGGTGAAGTTGGGATCTAAAGGCGCATCGTGCTGATCCCACTCATGGCAATATCGCCCAGCGGCATTGGCCTGCCAGATTTCGACGAGGCTATTGGGCACCGGACGGCTATTTTCATCAAGAACGCGGCCGCTCACCACGATGCGTTCGCCAAGCGGCTCCCCCTTGTGCTGTCGGGTCAGGTCGCATGCGGCCATCGAAACCAACTGGGGGCCAAACGAAGGCCCGGTGATTTCTGTGAGCGTGTATGGAATGTGAACCAAAGGCTGCGTCGGCGCCCGCTTGATCGACGATGCATAAGCGGGATGAAGGTGATTTGGCTGCGTTCCCGGGTCGTGTGGACGATAGCCTGCCACAGGCTTCATAAAAGGAGTCTCTAAGCGCCGTGCGAATCACGACTGTATGCAAGCCGCCATGGCACTGTCAAGACGCGAAAAACCCGATAAACAGCGGATTGATCGGGTTCGACTATCCATTGAGACTCTACGCAACAGTTATCTAGTATCCTTCAAGCCCGCATCTTCGGCCGCCAATTGCGAAATTGCCGACCAGTCGATAGTATCGCCGCGCTTTGCCATCAGACTCAACAGCCGGTTGTGTAGCAGACTGGCAATCGGCAGCGGTACTCGCAGCGCATCGGCCGCTTCGAGGGCCAGGTGAACATCTTTATGTCCGAGCGGGGCGGCGAATCCTGCCGGCTCGAATTTTCGCTCGACGATCAAATTGCCATACGTCTTGTAGACCGGCGCGTTGAATAAAGATGACGTCAGGAATTCGAGATATGCATTTTGATCGATGCCGCCCTTGCCTACCAATGCCATTGCCTCACTCAGCGACTCGATCACCGATGCGATCAAAAAGTTGCCGCTCAGTTTTACGAGGTTCGCCGATGAAGGACGATCTCCAAAACGAAATGTCCTTTGACCGATGACATCGAAGAGGGACAGACAAGCATCGATAGCCTCGTCTTCTCCAGCAACCACGACGAAGAGCTTGGCTGCCGCCGCAGCTTCAGGGCGACCAAATACCGGAGCCGAAACGTATCGCTGACCGGCCTCCGCATGCGCCTCAGCCATGCGCTCCGAGAGTGCGACGCTGATCGTGCTCATCGAGATGTGAATCGCGCGTTTGCCTAAGCTTGCAAGAATACCGCCGTCCCCGAATACAACCGCTTCCACCGCGCGGTCGTCGGAAAGCATCGTGATGACCGCATCACCGCGACAGGCATCTGCAATCTGTCGGGCGGGGTGTGCGCCTTGATCAATCAGCGCTCGCGTCTTTGCCTCCGTGCGGTTATAGACAGCCACCTCGTGCCGCGCCTTCAGCAAGTTCGCGGCAATGCCTGCACCCATGTTTCCTAGCCCGACGAAACCCACTTTCATGTTGCAGCTCCTCCGATCCTTAATTATCGCTTGTGATCTGGAGGCACGACAGAAAGGGCGAATGGCGCGCACTTCTTTCGAAATCCGAATGAAGTCGGGGGCAGGAAGATCCTGCCCCTTGGATGTGATGTTTCACGCAGCGGGCTTTTTGGCGGTTGACTTTGCGGCAGCGCCCGCCGTCGCTGCCGCAGCCGAAGAAGGTGTTCCGACGATCGCATCGAACAGCTGGCTGCCATTTGGAGTGCCAAGTCCCGTGCAGGCGTCCCAACCCGTTGTAGCGTGGAAGGCACCGTTGTTTCCGGTTGCGATGTCGTGGAATCCCTTGCCCAGCTGGTACAAGATTGGATTAAGGAATCCGACCGGTCCACCGACCTGCTGGTTGATTTTGGCGATCAGGGCAGCCCACAGAGGAGCCACGGCACTGGTCCCGCCGAACACCGCCTGCTCACCGTCGACCAGGACGTTGTAGCCCGTGTGCGGATCGGCATCGCCAGCAACATCGGGGACACCCCGCATACTCACGCCGTCGAGGGCCGATTGATAGTCCGGACGATCGAAGAACGTGCTGAAGCCGCCGCCGGTCGCGCCTCCGGAAGGCTGGTTGTTCCACACCGTCTCTTTCGAGATCTTGTTGTTGGAGGCCTGCAGTGTGGTGCCGCCGCATGCGAGCGCAAACGGACTCGATGCGGGGAAGTCCACGTGGTTGTCGCCATCGTTCAATCCGTCGGATGAGCCATTGTCGCCCGACGCACAGCAAACATTGATGCCCATCGCAGCGGCCGACTGCAGCGCCTGATCGAATTGTTGCTTTGCTTGGTCGGTCCATTGGGCCTCAGGAGCACCCCAACTGATGGAGATCACGGAGGGCTGGTTTACGTCATCATGGATGGCGGTGGTTAGAGCGTCGAGAAAACCGCGGTCCGTGTTGGGGGCGAAGTAGACCGCAATCTTTGCACCCGGAGAGACGGCGCCCGCCACCTCGATGTCCAGCATCACCTCGCCATCATCGCTGTCAGGAGTGCTCGGGCTGTTCTTCCCCCCGTCCACCGAAACGGAAATGACCTGCGGTTCGGAAATACCCAGAGAGGTGAAGTACGTGTGCAGATCGTCAGCGCCAAAACCGCCACCGAGTTCGAGCATCCCAATACACTGTCCGCTCCCGTCGGTATCGGGAAAATTGTAAAGCCGCGCTACTTCATTGGGATCATGCGAGGTTTGCGCGGTTAAGGCCCTGATCCCGGAGTTCTTAGGCATTCTGCGGTTGTGCGGCGAAGCCTGAGGCCGATCGTCGAGACCGAAAACGCCCTCAATAATGTCGGCGTAGTCGGAGGGGACGGTCAACGAACCAACCCGGCCTCGGAAGTTTCCACCGGGATGACTGTATTCCTTGAGTTCAACTCCAAACGCTTTTTGCAGATTCGCGACTGTGCCTGAGAGCACGACCGTCCGGCGCGCGAGTTCATTCCCGGTCTCAATAACTTTAAGACCGTTTTCAGAGGCGAATTGCTTGATCTTTGCGAGATCCTCGGGACTGGCGCCGTGCGTCGCTTCGAAGTCACGGCGTGACATTGGCCGCACTTTCTTCTCAAGCGAGGGTCTCATCAGCGCTTTTCTGATTTGCTCGGGAGGTTCCGGTTGCGATTTTGGCCGGAGACGCACCGAAATTTCCACTACCTGATGTGGGTTGGCGTTGCGGATAGCGCGCGCGCCACGAACCGGTAAGCGCTCGCTTCCTCGAATGACACTAGTCTTATTGGAAGGCACAGATGCTCCTTGGTTGCGGGAGAAAAGACGAGCCGCGTGAGTTATCGCGACAGTGAGATCGCAGGTTTACAGGGAAGAGAACTACGTGGCCGGATTGGCGGCTCAGAGGGCCCGCAACTGTTTTCGAGCATAGCAAACCCGAGTACCGCGTCAAGGGAATTCTGCTGCGCAGCTAAGTTCGCGTGCGCCGAGCAGTTACGAAGACATGTACTGAGTATTGATATCAGTCGCGAGTAACCGCGGATGGAGTATTCATTTGACCATGTTTAACCGTTCAGCGAATCTCTTGTGGTAGTGAGACACGCTTTCAGCTACAACTTGCGCGAAAGCGTTCCAAAGCGGGCGATTGCCATCCACCAGCGGCTTCACTTGTTCGTACAATGGATTCGAGTCGCTATCGATGGACTCCACTTTCGGGGGACGAACCTTTCCACTCTCGCCTTCGTTATACATGCGGACTGACACAGTATTTAGTTTGTCATCGATGAGGATGATGGCGCCGCCATGCGCTGGCTGGTTCTCGACGGTATCTACTACCCACCCTCCGCTGTTATAAACGTGCACCATTCCTTCGAAACCATGGAAGGGAAGTGGCAGGGAAAATGGCTTGTGAGTATGGCCGAAAGCGAGTGTCGTTTGACCTTTCAGTGAATCCTTCGTCTCCAAGATGACTTGCTTTGCAAGCGGACCCTCAACGAATCGCTGCAGTCCTCTCGTCGACTCAGCCGTCAATGCTTCTGGTTGAATTTTTTCAAGAGCGCTCATGCGGCTAAGCAGCCTTGCAATGAAAGGCGAAAACAACAAACCAATCCACTCCCCGATTTTGGGAGCGCCCTTGAACCAATGATGACCCGCGGCCCGGGCCAACCGCCGAACGAGCTTCTTGCGCGATCGCGAGACCATCAGCATGTCATACATGACCTCGATATACTTGCCGGGCTCTCCTGACCTGCCCATTGCGGACCAGAAAAAGTCGATCCATGCAAAATTCTCAGTTTCTATTTCCCAACCCTCCCTCGGCTGCTTTCGGTGAGCAAAAACAAAGTTACCGATCGTGGACATCAGCATGTAGATCGGCTCGATGAAGTGTCCGTGGGTAAAGATGACGTTCTTGGATTTCTCCGAATTCTGAATACAAAGGTTCGGATATACGGTGACAACGCGCACCCGATTCTGCAAGTGAGGATGCCTGTCAATAACGGCATTGAGAACGGACGAGCCGATCATGTCAGGAGAAAACATTTGCGTGGTGTGCCACGGAGCGGGTAGGTGAGGCCCGGACTTCTTGCCTCGCTTTCCCTGTATGAACTCTACGTACTGTCGTTCGCGCGCGACCTCCCACAGGTGATGATCGTGGTTGCCCGGGTTCAACATGATCTCGGGCTGCACCAAGTCATTTGCGCCGGCGGGGTATAGGAGTTCAATAAAACGCTCGAACGCCATCAAGGCAACATTATCTTCGGCGAGGGCAAGTTCTAATGCGTCGCCATTGAGAAGAAGCGTGGGTGGATCTCCGTCGTTATGCTTAACCAGCGCATGCAGACAGGCGACCAGCAGCTCCAATACCGCGCTCGGCTCGCTGGGGTCTACGTCTCCCGCTTTTTTCCCAGGCTTAGTGAGTAGACTGTTGTCGGCGCCGAGGTGTAAGTCCGAGAGGCAGATATATCGAATTCTTGACACGGTAGGCTTCTACTTGATGACTTGAATACCAGGTCTTGGGGCACCAGGCGCCAAAGTGACTCAGCACTGCGGTGCACGTGTATGGTCCCTGGTACGCCAAGCCTTAGGAGTGAATACCGCCGAAGCACATATACTTGATTTCGACGAATTCCTCGATGCCGTACTTAGATCCTTCGCGGCCCAGACCCGATTCCTTCATTCCGCCAAAGGGTGCAACTTCCGTTGAGATCAGGCCTGTATTGATTCCGACAATCCCGTACTCAAGCGCCTCGGCGACGCGCCACACACGGGCCACGTCGCGCCCATAGAAATATGCGGCTAGTCCGAACTCTGTATCGTTCGCGAGCGCGATTGCATCAGCCTCGGTTTTGAAGCGGAACAGAGGCGCAACCGGTCCAAATGTTTCTTCTCTTGAGATTGCCATCCCTGTTGTGACATTGGTGAGGATTGTTGGCTCGAAAAAGCGGCCTCCATTGGCGTGGCGACGTCCACCAAGAACCACGCTCGCGCCTTTCGACGTTGCGTCGTGGATGTGCTCTTCCACTTTCTTGACGGCGTTTTCGTCGATTAACGGTCCTTGTGTTGCGCCAGGCTCAGTGCCACGAGAAACTTTCAACGCCTTCACGGCGGTGGAGAGCTTCGCCGCAAAATCGTCGTATACGGCGTCTTGCACGAGAAAACGATTGGTGCAAACGCAGGTCTGACCCGTATTTCGATACTTTGAAGTTACCGCTCCCTCGACGGCTGCATCGAGGTCCGCATCGTCAAAGACGATAAAAGGAGCGTTCCCGCCGAGTTCCAGAGAGAGCTTCTTTACTGTGCTGGAACATTGCGACATCAGAAGCTTGCCAATCTCGGTCGATCCGGTGAAGGAAAGCTTTCTCACCAGAGGGTTGGTCGCTAGCTCAGTGCCGATCTCAGTAGCCTTACCCGTGATCACGTTGAGGACCCCACTCGGGACCCCCGCGCGTTCCGCAAGTTCAGCAAGCGCCAAGGCGGAAAACGGTGTCTGGGACGCCGGCTTGATGACCACTGTGCAACCCGCCGCAAGCGCTGGTCCCGCCTTGCGTGTAATCATTGCTGCCGGAAAATTCCACGGAGTGATACAGGCAACTACGCCAACCGCTTGCTTGATAACGACAATCCGCTTATCCACTTGATGCGGCGGGATCACGTCGCCGTAAACCCGCTTTGCTTCCTCGCCAAACCATTCAATGAACGATGCGGCATAGGCGATCTCGCCACGCGATTCGGTTAGCGGTTTCCCTTGCTCAAGCGTCATCAGTTGCGCCAGGTCCTCCTGGTTCGCCATGATCAGTTCGAACCAGCGACGAAGCACTCCAGCGCGATCTTTCGCTGTGCGTCTGCTCCACGCCGGAAAAGCGCGCGCTGCTGCGTCGATGGCTTGCCGTGCCTGAGTAGCTCCCATCTTCGGCACGTGCCCTACTATTTCACCGGTTGCGGGATCATCTACGTCGATCGTTTCCCCAGTCGGCTCAACCCACCTTCCATCGATGTAACACGCCTGTCGGAACAACAATGGATCACGCAATGGAATTTCTGTCGCAATACTGGACATATCTGGCTCCTGAATCGGTCAGCAACTCGCGTCTTTTCTCACTGGTCGACCCTGAGAATCGACACTCCGCAAACATTCATACCTATAGAGTATCGAAAACTGGCAGGTGTGACACACGCAATCAGACGGATGTGGACAGGGAAATGCGGGTCGTGATTCCGTTGATGCGGGTTATGCGGCACGAACAGACTTTTTCTGATAAGTGCCCATCAGCTCAGCGCGATCGAAAATGTGCCCTTCCATTGCATCAGTCAATTCGGAGTGGGTAGCGCCCGGACCCAGCTTAATGTTCGCGTCGAGCGCAAACAGTCGAACGAAATATCGGTGTCTTCCCGAGGGCGGACACGGTCCCATGTATCCGATCTCCTCAGCATCATTTCTACCTTGCATGCCTGTGCCCCGAACTTCTTCTCGATTGGGGACGCCCGGTTCAATGCCGCCTTTGTCTCCAGGGATGTTGTAGAGCAGCCAATGCGTGAAGCCTCCGGCTCGTGGGGCATCAGGGTCATGCATGATGAGAGCGAAGCTCTTGGTGTCTTTCGGGACTTCTTTCCATGAGAACTCGGGAGAAATATTTTCGCCTTCACACGTGAAGTGCGCAGGAATTGCCCCGTTTTGCGTAAAGTCTGAACTGGTTAGCTGCACGGGAAACCTCCGTGAAGAAAAATCTGTTGCGTGCGGGCGAGATTGGTTCCCGTACCCTGCCAGTGGAGCGAAATGTGGCCCGCGGGATATTCGACCCCTTAAGATGCAAAACTTGCGGCTTGCGTAACCCGGCGGTTATGCCCCTAATTGACGGGCACGTTGGGTGTCAGGATGGTCCGAACCGATAGTCTTTTCCAGATGTTGTGCCGCCGATCGAAATGCGTTACGAGCTTCGTCGGGCTTACCCTGGGCCTGCAAGCCATCTCCTAGTGCTAGATAGGCGTAGCCGAGGTGGCTGGAAAATCCGTGTTCCATTTTCGGTTCCAGCAAGCCAACAGCTCGCCTCGCATCCGCAACGGCTTCCACTGGTTGCTTCGCTGCGAGATGAACCGCAGCGCGATGAATGAGCAGACGCGGCAAGTAGTTGCTGCCCTCTCCACCAGATTTAATTGCAGTCTCAACCGTCAATATGCCATGATCGGCGAGCCTGGTGGCAGTCGCGGTGTTGCCTTTCTGCAGCGCATTCTGTGCCTGCTCCAGAGCTAGGACTCCAAAAGCGAAGTGTCCTGAGGGGAGGCTCTTTCTGAATCTTGCTTCGACGTCGGATAGAAGCACATCGGCATGGGCCGTGTCACCTTCGGCCATGTAAATTCTTGCTCGTTCGAGGAGCGGACGATTCAGCTCATCACCGCTACGCCTTGCTGTCGCAACGGCGCGGTCTGAGTAGTCTGCTGCCTCCTCGAAGCGGTGGAGTTCACGCAAGCTTCGCGCGTAGTTGCTAAGGACAATCGGTGAAACACTCTCTTCCGTATGTCCCGCTTTGCTGATTTCGATTGCGCGGCGATACAGTCTTTCCGCATCCAGAGGCCTGCCGACCTGTTCGAGCTCAAGTGCCCAATTGTTAAATAGAGAAATGGCCGTTCCGGTCTCATCGCGTCCCAGAGACTCCAGCAAAGTGCCGGCTTTCTCATATGCGGACACCGCTTTGGCGTCCATTCCCGCGGAACCGTACACCTTCGCGAGGTCCATCCAGCGATGAACCTCCAAGACATCGGAGCTAAACGGAGATTGACGTAGAACCCGCTGTGCCTCTTCGGCTCGCGCAATCCCTTCACGAATCTGTCCCGTTTCCTGGACAATTTCCGTTCCGCTCTGGAGACAGTTGACCCTTTCCAGCGCAAACTGGGTCTCATGCGGGAGTTCGCGGAGCCCTTCTTGGTATAGCCTTTCCGCTCTCTGCAACTCGAGGTCGCGAGCCAACACTGATGCTAGAGTGCACGAGCCTGCTGCGCGAACCGCGACATCTGAGATCGCTCGCGACTGCTTGTAGGCATCTTCGAGCACGCGCCTGGCGTTCGCTTGTTCATCTTGCTCCAGGTATTGGCGGCCGATCGCGATCATCAGCTGTACGCGGTTCGCGTCATTACTGGTGTGTTGGCGCGCTACGATCTCCTCAGCCCGTTTCAGCAGTTCATTCACTTGCAGTGGCTTCCCCGAGGGGGCAGCTTCCGAAAGCAAGAACTGATGAAATTCGTTGAGTACTTCGGAACGCTCCACCTGTCGCAAGGCGAAGTCTCGTTGCGATCGGACTTTCTGCGATTGGAACAGAATGCCGATCACCGCAGCGATCACCGCAATCGCTGCCAGCGCCGACATTGCAACCATCGGCCGGTGTCGGCGCACGAACTTCGCTGCCGAATAGAGGAACGAATCGCTGCGTGCGCTGATCGGCTGGTTTCGTAGATACCGATCGAGATCTTCGGCCAGCGCAGCCGCCGACCAGTACCGTTCTTGCGGGTTTTTCTTAAGGGCCTTGGCTACGATCGTGTCCAGGTCGCCGCGAAGCTGACGTCGGATCCTTTGATCGATTGGGAGGCTACTTTGATTGTGGCCCTTCGCTTCGGCCGGTTGTGAGGTTGCTACATCGGAAGGACGCCTTGGTTCGACTTCGGCGATCGCTCGCAACAACTCGGCAGGTGTGTGAACTCCGGCACCAGCGGGATGCTGCCGCGTCAGCAATACATAGAGCAGGACTCCGAGTTCGTAGACATCCGTCGCAGTCGTGACGGGTCCACCTGTAAGCTGTTCTGGAGCAGCATACTCGGGCGTAAGTGCCGGCCCTGCTTCCTTCGTCAGCAGCGTCGCGGCTCCTTCCTGACCGTCACCCTCCAACAGCTTGGCGATTCCGAAATCCAGCAGCTTGACTTGTCCTTCTGCGCTCACCAGAACGTTCGACGGCTTAATGTCACGATGCACAATCAGATTGGCATGTGCATGCGCTATTGCGCTCAATACATCCAGGAAAAGGGAGAGCTGCCCATCGATATCGAGTCCCCGATCCTCGCAATAACGATCGATCGGCACACCTTCGATGTATTCGAGAACCAGGTACGGCTGGCCAGCACGTGTGACGCCAGCATCCAGCAGCTTTGCAATATTCGGATGCGAGAGCCGCGCGAGAATCGCTCCTTCGCGTTTGAATCGTTGCTCAACTCCGCGTCCAATCAGGGCGATATTAAGGAATTTCACCGCGACGCGGCTCTCGAATCTTCCGTCGCAGCGCTCTGCCAACCAGACGGTGCCCATTCCGCCATAGCCGATCATCGATACGAGGCGGTACGCTCCTACTGTTTCGCCGGCCAGGCCTGTTGCATCGTGCAGGACCGGGCCTTTTTCCAGGAATCCGTCTTTTTCTGCCGCTTTATGCTCGTTCAAGAGTTCCCGCACCATGCGGGCGATCTCGGGATTCTCCGCGCGTAGCGACTCCAGCCAGCGGGAGCATTCCTCTTCGGAGAGGGTCAGAGCCTGGTCAAGATACGGGCTCAGCACATGCCACTGATTGGGACTGAGAGGAGACATCAATGTCTATTCGGATACAGCGAGTGCGTTATATCGCCGACTTAGGAATGCGGTCGCACGCCGCATAGCGAATCAATCAATTGCGACATTATAGTGAATGACGTCACGGTTCGTCGGCTTGCCAACGATTTGTTTACGAAGTTTTGACATCAATCGTCTGCCCAATTGTTGAGCAGCAGCTGTCCATCGCCAGTAATACAATTGATGTACATAGTGGTTGGGAATCTACGATCTTCGACTCCGTCGCTGTAAATTTGAGCATCCAAAGACGTTGGCATAGGGCGATCACTGAAATCAGTGGAGTGATTCATGAGCACAATCTCACTCAAAGTGAATGGCCAACCGCACCGCGTTGATGTAGACCCCGAAACTCCGCTGCTTTACGTTTTAGGCGATGAGCTTGGGTTGCGTGGTCCGAAGTTTGGCTGCGGAATGGCGCAGTGTGGGGCTTGCACGGTTTTGCTTCGTGGTCACGCGATACGTTCCTGTGTCTTACCCGCCAGGTCTGTCGGTGAAGACGAAGTCACGACCTTAGAAGGCCTCGGCACACCCGAGAAGCCGCACCCGCTTCAGCAGGCCTTCATCGACGAAGGTGCGGCCCAGTGCGGATTCTGTCTAAGTGGCGTTATTCTGACCGCGAAAGCGGTACTCGATGAAAAGCCCGGGGCTACTGATGAGGAAATCCGTGAAGCGCTCAGCGGCGTGTTGTGCCGCTGTTTCGTCCATCTGCGTATGCTCGGCGCGATCCGCAAGTATGCCAACGCGAGGAAAGCATGAGTGTTTCTCGTCGCGATTTTCTGAAGAATTCCGGCGCGCTGATCGTGAGCGTTGGTTCGGTTTGGCTGCTGCCGCACGCTGCTGCGCAAGGTCCGTTTGATGCCCACTCTTCTCACATCGATCCCAGCCAGCTTGACTCTTGGATCGCAGTCGGCGGCGATGGTACCGTCACCGCATTCACTGGCAAATGCGATTTTGGCCAGGGAATGTTCACCGCCCAGACTCAATTGGTCGCGGAAGAACTGTGTGTTCCATTTGAGCGCGTGAAGCTCGTTCAATGCGATACAGCTGCCGCTCCGGACGAAGGAACGACGTCGGGCAGCCAGTCGACGCCGACAAACTTCAATGCACGTAATCTCGCTCAAGCTGCCGCAACCGCGAGAGAGACGCTCGTCACGATGGCGGCGTCGCAGTGGAACGAGCCTGCTGATCAACTCACAGTCGCCAACGGAGTTATTTCTTCCAGGGCTGGACGTCACATCACCTTCGGACAGCTTATCGGCGACAAACGCTTTCATGTTTCCTTGAGTGCAACTGCTAAACGGCATTCGCCCGATCAGTGGACGAGATTAGGTAAGCCTATACCGTCGCTCGATCGGGCTGCGCTCATGACCGGGCAATTTGAATTCGTCCACAACATCCGTGTGCCTGGGATGCTGCACGGTCGGGTGGTCCGCCCGCCAGAAGTCGGAGCAACACTGATTCGCGTCGATGAGAGCTCAATCGTACACATCCCAGGAATCGTGAAGATCGTGGTGCGTAAGAACTTCGTTGGCGTCGTCGCCGAGAAGCAATGGCAGGCGAATCAGGCAGCGCGAGAGCTGAAAGTTTCATGGCGTCCCGCCATAGGATTGCCGGCACAGCAGGAATATTATGACGTCCTTCGAAAACAGCCATCGGACGACGACTTGATCGTTGACTCTAAGGATGTCGAGAAGCAACTCGCAATCGCCGCAAAAGTATTGCAGGCTACGTATGTATATCCCCACCAGATGCACGGGTCGATTGGAGCATCGTGTGCGGTTGCCGATGTCAAAGGCGATAGAGCCACCGTTTGGTCTGCCACGCAGTCGGTATATCCGACACGAAGTATTGTTGGTAAGTTGCTGGCACTGCCGCTAGACAATGTGCGCGTCATTTATGTTCGCGGTTCAGGCTGCTACGGCCTGAACGGTGCCGATGCGGTCTCGTTCGACGCGGCGGTGATGTCACAGGCTGCGGGAAAGCCCGTTCGAGTTCAACTTTCACGGCGCGACGAAATGGCTTGGGAAAACTACGGGGCAGCCTGCGTCGTCGAGCAGCGTGCTGGCACAGATCAAAGCGGCGCGATTCTCGCCTGGAGCTGCGAATACTGGGAGGCTTCCCGCGGAGGACGGCCCGGTTACGATAAACCGGGGAATGTAATTACCGGAACGCTGCTGGGATATTCACCAGAGTTGAGTACGCCCCACGCGGCATCTGAGCCGACTGAACCGCTCCGCAACCGAGGGAATGCGGTTCCGTCTTACTTCAGCGGCTGCATTGAAGGAAAGTGCGGCGGTGCTGGGACTATTCGCAGCGAGCGCGTTCTGTCGCACGAGGTCGTCTCTCCATTCTTTACCGGCCCACTACGTTCCCCCGTCCGCCTTCAGAATACTTTTGCGCATGAATGTTTCATGGATGAAATCAGCGCCAGCGTCAACGCCGATCCGGTCGTCTTCAGACTAAACCACTTGCGCGACCAACGATTGGTCGATGTGGTGAAAGCAGCAGCGAAATCCGCGCAATGGGAGCCCCGGCCGTCTCCTGCTCATCGTGCGACCGGATCGCAGTCAGCTCGCGGACATGGCATGGCATGCGTCGCATACGAGGGAGACAACGGCTACGCCTCTCTTGTTGCAGATATCAGCGTCGACATCGCAAGCGGGCGAATTCGACCATTGAAGTTTACGGCGGCGGTGGATTGCGGTCCTGTCTCCAATCCTGACGGGTTGCGGAATCAGACCGAGGGCGGCCTTCTGCAAGGTATGAGCCGCGCTCTTGTGGAACGCGTCACCTGGGACGATAAGAAGGTGACCTCTGTCGACTGGAAAACCTATCCTTCGTTGTATCTCGATTTTGAAGTCCCGACGATCGAAACTGTTATCCTCAATCGTTCGGACGTGCCGGCGACGGGCGCAGGGGAAACTGCTATTACTCTCGTCGCGGCAGCTATCGGAAATGCGATCTTCGATGCTACTGGAGCGCGCTTGCGCGAGGTGCCATTTACTCCAGAGAGGCTGAAAGCCGCCATCGCGGCGCTGAGATAAATCTTCAATCTGCGATCATGTAACCGGCTTGGACCGTCTTCAGCGCGAATCGCTTCAACAGGAAACGTTCTAGTTCTTCGATGCCATTTCCCGTGCGAGTTGAGATCTTGAAAACGGGGATTTCAGGTCGGACAGACCGAATGTTCTGAATCAGTCGATCGAGGTCACACCCGACTGCGTCCGACAAGTCGACCTTCGTCACGATTGCAACGTCCGAGCTATTGAAGATGGTTGGGTATTTGAGAGGCTTATCTTCACCCTCGGTGGTAGACACGAGGACCATTCGCAAATCTTCGCCCAGATCAAAACTCGACGGGCAGACAAGGTTGCCAACATTCTCGACAAATAAGAAATCAAGTTTCGCAACGTTCCAGCCCTCGAGGGCTCGCTCCACCATAGTGGCGTCAAGATGACAAATTGTTCCGGTGGTGATCTGTTTCACGGGGACTCCGGAACGAGCGAGTCGCGCCGCGTCATTTTCTGTCGCGAGGTCGCCGACGAGGGCTGCGACTCGGTTATCGCGGCCAAGGTCGGTTAGTAGGCGCTCAAGCAGCGCAGTTTTGCCAGAGCCAGGACTGGAAACAAGACCAATGACCTGCACACCGGCCCGCTGAAGTCGCTCGCGTAGGCGACGAGCGTTGAGATCATTTTCCTTGAGAACTTTCCGCCGGACTTCCACGATGCGTGGATCGCTCACGCGACGATCTCCATTCCTGTAATCTCCAGTTCTTGCCCCCGTGCCACGCGCTGCGATGACGCGCCGCATTCCGCGCAGCTCAGGATAGGAAATGTGCGCACAGGACGCTCCAATCCGCACGCTTCACAAAACACAGTGACATCCACGTCTTCGATCGCCAAGCGCGATTCGGCCAGAACCGCCTGCTGGCAGGCCAATCCGTAGGAGAATTGAAGCGCATTCGTGTCGACACCCGAGAGCTTTCCGACTCGAAGGTGGACGACCGAAGCTCGATTTACCCCACGAGTTCGAAGTTCCTCCAACACGCCGTCAACAATGCTGAGCGCGATGGAGAGTTCATGCATCTCGCGGCTCACATTCTCTTCATCTTGGCGTAACGTTGAAGGTCCCCACGGAAATAGAACAGCGAATAAATCAGCGCTGCGATACTGCCCCACTTCATCAACATACCTGTCTTCGACATTTGTCTCTCCTCTCTCCGCTAGGCGGCATTTAGCCGAGTCCATGCGCTTGCGACTAGCTCCTCCACCAAGCGAACCGCTTCGTCGACCGCTTCGTGGACTGCTCTACTTAAACCGAAATTTCCTTCTAAATCGGGTTCAATCGTAGCTGGTTCGCAGCCGACTACCAGGGTGGCCGTGTTGCCGCCGAATACGCTGATGCTTCGCTTCAGGGGAGCGAAGCCCTGTTTGCTGATCTCCAGGTTGTAGCCGCCAAGCGCGGGAAGTCCGGCAAACGCAAAGCTGCCCGACGAGTCGGACCGCGTTGTTCTCTGGAATCCCGTGACCGTGTTGGTGACGCTGATCGTCACTCCCTCAATGGCCGCCTGCGAGGGATCGACCACACGACCTTGAACGGTAGCGCTGTCCGGCGATTGAGCTAGCGCAGGGAGGCAGCACACGAGCACGATTAAGAGACGGAGCATCGGCTTCATCCTTTAACCTCTTGGGAGAATGGTTCAGGGAGCGCTAGCGAAGTAGAACTCGACAACGTAGCTTAGAGCCCTTGTTGCGCAATGGAGGACAGGCCAAACCGAGCTCAGCCCTAACCTTGGCAAGAGACTATCCGCCGCCTCAAACTACTACCAGCGATAGGATTGGAAGTGAAATGGAAGGACTGATGATAAATAAATGATGGTGAACCGGATCGATTGGATCACCATCACACGTCGGACTTCATGCCCTGCTTCGGTCCGAGAAACTGCGGATTGGGCAATTGGCAAAGTTACGAAAACCCTGAAGCGCTTGCCAGCGACTACTTACGGTGACGTCGTTTGACGTTCAGTTGTGCGAGCGAGCGAGTCAGAGCTGCATTAACGGATGCGACCTCTTCAGCAGAGAGTTTCTCTCGCAGACGAGCCGCGGCTCGTTGACGTGCCTCCTCGGCTGCTGCTTCGTCGATGCCTTCGACGGGAATCGCCATATTAGTCACTATGGACAGCCGTTCGTTCGTTACCTCGACCAGACCTTCGCCAACGGCCATGTATTCTTCGTGCCCACCTTTGACTACGATCAACTCGCCAGGCACGAGTTGCGTCATCAAGCGGACGTGCTGCGGTAAGACTCCCATCTGTCCCTGTACGGCAGGCAGGGTGACCATCTCAACATCATCGGAATAAACGGTTGCGTCCGGCGTAACAATTTCTAACCTGATGGTGTTCATCATGGGAACTTCGCTTGTGGTCGACAACTCAAGTCTGATGCGGCCTCAATTCGCATGAATCTCGTCGATCGGGCCTTTCATATAAAAATTGCCTTCCGGGACATCGTCGTGTTTGCCATCCAGGATTGCCTTGAAGCCGCGCACTGTCTCGGCTACCGCTACCTGTTTTCCCTCGCGACCAGTAAAAACTTGCGCCACACTGAATGGCTGACTCAGGAACCGCTGGATCTTGCGGGCTCGGAGCACCGTTAGCTTGTCCTCCGGCGAGAGTTCGTCCATCCCCAGAATGGCAATGATGTCCTGCAGGTCCTTATAGCGCTGTAATACTTTTTGCACGCCTCGTGCTGTGTCGTAGTGTTCTTGCCCAACGATCTCCGGCGCTAGCGCGCGGGACGTGGAGGCAAGAGGATCCACTGCCGGGTAGATGCCCAACTCAGCGATTGAACGCTCCAAGACGATTGTGGCGTCCAAGTGAGCAAACGTTGTGGCTGGGGCCGGATCGGTCAGATCATCCGCTGGCACATACACCGCCTGGAAGGAGGTGATCGAGCCTTTCTTGGTTGACGTGATTCGTTCCTGAAGCGCTCCCATCTCCGCGGCCAAAGTGGGCTGGTAACCTACAGCGCTCGCCGTGCGACCAAGCAACGCGGAGACCTCTGAGCCAGCCTGCGAAAAGCGGAAGATGTTATCAATAAAGAGGAGAACATCCTGATTCCGTTCGTCGCGGAAGTATTCCGTGATCGCCAGACCCGAAAGTGCGACTCGTAGTCGAGCACCCGGAGGTTCATTCATCTGTCCGTACACGAGGGCAATTTTTGATTCTTTAAGGTTGTCCTGCTTGATAACGCCGGCTTCGGACATCTCGTGATAGAGATCGTTACCTTCGCGTGTTCGTTCGCCAACACCGGCGAACACCGAGACGCCACCGTGCAGTTTGGCGATGTTGTTGATGAGTTCCATGATCACGACTGTCTTGCCGACTCCGGCGCCGCCGAACGCACCAACCTTCCCACCCTTTAAGAAAGGACAGATCAGATCAATAACCTTGATACCGGTCGGAAGCAGTTGTGGAGATGTTGATTGCTCGACGAGTGGGGGAGCCGGCCGGTGAATGGGGTAGTATTTTTCAGCCTCCACCGGTCCACGTTCATCGACAGGGTTTCCAGTTACGTCAAATATGCGGCCCATGACACCGTCGCCGACTGGCATGGAAATTGGTGCTCCGTCATCCGTGACCTCGAAGCCGCGCTTTAAACCTTCAGTACCCGACATCGAGATGGCGCGTATCCACCTGTCTCCCAGATGTTGCTGGACCTCAAGTTTCACTTTCGTGGGCTCGTTTTGAACCTTGAATTCGCAAGTCAGGGCGTTGTAAATCGCGGGCAAGGCTTCCGGAAACTCGACATCCACAACCGGTCCGAGGACTTTGACAATTTTGCCTCGGTTCACACCAGCTTTCGAAGCTGACTGCACAGCTGTACTCATTGAAGTGACTCCCTTTATTCGGATTGCCCGCCTGCGATCTCCAGCAATTCCTTGGTGATGTTGCCCTGTCGCAACTTGTTGTATTCGAGCGACAGTTCCTTGATCAGATTTTCGGCGCTGTCCGTCGCATTCTTCATCGAGACCATTCGCGCACTTTGCTCGCTAGCCTTGGCGTTGAGCAGAACTTGATAAATGTAGATGTCGAGATAATGCGAAAGAAGGTAACTCAGAACGTACTCGGGGCTGGGCTCGAACAACGTTTCTCTGGTGTCGGCAGCCAGATCTTCTTCGGAGGGGATTCCGGGGACCTTCAAGTTTCTGATTTGTCCAACCGGCAAGTACTCGATACAGATAGCGTTTTGGGTGAGCGTGTTAATGAACTGGGTCGCGATGACCTGGACCTGGTCTACTTCACGCTTCAAAAACAGGTCCCGAGCAAAGGCGGCGATGGCCTTTGCTTCCGTGAACTGAGGCCTGTCTCCGTACGCAAATTCGGCGATCAACTGTCGTCCAGTTCGCGCGATGAATTGCGATACTTTTTTCCCCGCAGTGATGTACAGTGTGGATTTCGGGTCGAACTCCGACGCGAGGCGGAACAGGTTGGTATTGAGAGCTCCGCACAGACCTTTGTCGGCGCCGATCAGAATAATGGCACGCTTGTTGATCTGCTTTCGAACTTCCAACAAGGGATGGGTGAACTCCCCCATGCGAGTCGTCGCTTCGCGCTGAATCCGGTACAGCATCCTCACGAAGGGGCGACCTGCAAGCGCGGCGAGCTGGGCCCTGCGCATCTTGGAGGCTGCTACCATCTGCATTGCTTTGGTGATCTGCGCTGTACTCCCGATCGAGCGTATCCGCCTGCGTAATTCGCGTGGGCTGTTCATGATTCAACAAATCCAAAATTCGCAAAACTGAACCAGAATGGTCGAGGCATCCGTCAACCTAATGGCTGCTTTGATCATCTCCAGGTTTCTTTGAACTGGTCGATTGCCGCTTTCACATCCGCAGTCAAAGCCGGACTTAGCGTTTTTTCCTGGGCAATCTTGTTGAGCAATTCCGGCTTTCGAGTGCTGACAAAATCCGTGAGCTTAGCCTGGAATTCCTTAATCCGATTTACCGGTACGTCATCCACATATCCATTTTGAACCGCCCAGATTACTGCGACCTGGACTTCGACCGAAATCGGGCTGTATTGCGGCTGTTTGAACAATTCCATGATCCGTTTGCCGCGGTCGATCTGGGACTGGGTTTTGGCGTCGAGCTCTGAACCGAATTGTGCGAAGGCTGCAAGCTCACGAAATTGAGCAAGATCTCCTTTTAACTGACCAGCGACCTGCTTCATCGCTTTGAGCTGTGCTGCGGAGCCTACGCGTGAAACCGACAATCCGACAGAAATAGCGGGACGCATGCCCTGGTAGAACAGGTCCGTCTCGAGGTAGATCTGTCCGTCCGTGATAGAGATCACGTTGGTCGGAATGTATGCGGAAACATCACCGGCTTGCGTCTCAATAATTGGCAACGCCGTCAGCGAACCGTTTCCATATTTCTCTCCGACGCGTGCGGCGCGCTCGAGCAACCGACTGTGCAGATAGAAAACGTCGCCCGGATAAGCTTCGCGGCCGGATGGTCGCTTCAGCACGAGCGAAACCTGCCGATAAGCTACTGCGTGCTTGGATAGATCGTCGTAGACGATGAGCGCGTCCATGCCGTTATCCATGAACCACTCGCCGATCGCAGCGCCCGCGAATGGAGCCAAGTACTGGCTCGTAGCAGAGTCAGAGGCCGGAGAATCAACGATGACGGTGTAAGGCATCGCTCCAGCTTCTTCGAGAACAGTAATGATGCGGGCGATGTTGGATTGCTTCTGGCCGATGGCAACGTAGATACAGTAGAGGGGACGGTAATCTTTGTCGCCCGCTGCTTCAGCTGCCTTGTTGAGACGAGCCTGGCTGATTATCGTGTCGATGCAAATCGTCGTCTTACCGGTTGACCGGTCACCAATAATCAATTCGCGTTGACCGCGGCCGATCGGAATCATGGCATCGATTGCCATGATGCCTGTTTGCACTGGCTGTCGGACTGGGCTTCGTCGGATGATTCCCGGTGCCAGTTTCTCAACGGGATAGAAGATATTGCTTTCGATCGGCCCTTTGCCATCCAACGGTTCGCCTAGCGTATTGACGACTCGTCCCAAGAGCGCTTTGCCAACGGGAACCTGCAGCAATTTGCCGGTTGTGCGAACTTCATCGCCTTCCTGCAATTGCGTGTAGTCACCAAGAATGATCACGCCGACTTCCGTCTCTTCCAGATTCAGAGCCAGACCGGTAATACCGTGACCCAAATCCAGCATCTCATTGAGCATCGCATCTGAGAGACCTTCGACTCTTGCGACACCATCGCCAATCTCCCGGATCACGCCGACATTCTCCCGGGTCGTCGTTGCTTTCACTTCCGCGATTTGGGCTTCAAGTTCCTTCAGTAGATTGGCCATAACGCCTTCATCCTTGTGCAAACGAATCGTGACAGCTCAACTCACGTCCCTGCTTCCCATCCGTTCTTCGTCCGAATTCCTAGACGTCTAGCCAGTGCACCCAGTGCTGACCGTATGCTGCTGTCGTAAACGTCGCAACCGACCTTGATTCGCATTCCACCGATCAGGGTCATGTTTTGAGCGAACGACCATTCCAGTCCAGAACCATATACCGCCGTGAGTCCATTCTGAACGCGTTCGCGCAGGTCAAATGGTAAGGGCGCTGCGCTTTCAACGTCGGCCCGGTGTCGCTCGTATTCAAGTTTCAGCAATCGGTAGAAACCACCAAGCAAAGCCAAATAACCACGCGGCTTCAATTGGAGAACTCCCTGCACGACTATGCGGACACGATCTTCGTCGATCCGACCGTCACGGAGACACATGCGAAATAGTTGCTTCGCCTCGCGTGCGATTTGTTTGCCCGACTTCATGATGTTTTCGGTGGCCTAAGCCGCCGCGGACAATTGCTTAACTGTTTCTTCTGCCATGCGACGCTGATCTTCAGGAGTCAAGATCTTTTTCGTGACGCTGGCAGTGGTCTGAACAACAAGTTGACCAACTTCGCGCTTCAAGTCTTCCAACATACGGGCACGTTCCTGCTGCGCCGCTTCATGCGCCTTCATGACGATCTGTTCTCCCGCGGCGATTGCTTTCTGGGTTTCATCCTGCAGCACCCGGGCCGCAGCCACACGCGCTTCCTCAATCAACTTTGTCGCTTGGGCATCTGCTTGCAACAAGATCTGTTGTCGTTGACCTTCCGCCTCTGCCAATTGAGCTTTTGTTTTTTCGGCAGCTGCTAAGCTCTCAGCGATTTGCTGGCGTCGCGTTTCAAGCATGGTGAGAACGGGTTTGTACGCATATCGATAAAGCAATGCGCAAACGATGCAGAAACTGACAATTTGGGCAATCAGATGTGGCCAATCCACGCCGAAGGTGTTGGCAATCTGTTGGATCTGTCCTCCGCCTTGCGGCTCAACCAACAACACAATCGCAATCATGCCGTCTCTCCTGTCACGCAGGCGCCGTGTTCCGTGGACCTACGCCGATGCGCCTGCCTACTTCGCTAAGAACAGAGCATAGAAGACGATCGCTTCTGCAAAGGCGATTGCAAGAATCGACTGCACCAGAATCTTTGTTGAGGCCACGGGATTGCGCCCCACCGCGTCCGAAGCTTTCATTCCAATCAGCCCAACCGCAAGGGCTGCACCGAGTGCCGCTAAACCAACATGTAGACTGCCCGTCATGGATCGTCCTTCCTCTTTCCCGTCGACTCCCGCGTTCGAACACGGCCAAGCCGCCGATATGAAAACCCTTTATCCGTGCGCAGCGGCTGGTGTTTCCGTCTCGTGCTGACACATCAGCATGGTGAAGACTGCGGTTAAAAGCATGAAAACCAGCGCTTGAACCAGTCCCATGACCAACTCCAAAAAATAGAATGGAATCGGCACGAGCCATCCGAATCCCGGAACGAGCTTCGACATCGCTTCCAGGAGATTCTCGCCCGCGAAAATGTTGCCGTAGAGACGGAAAGTGAGAGAGACCGGTCGGAATAATATGGAGATGATTTCCAGGCATCCGGCCGCGAAAAATACGACAACCAATAAGACCCTCAAGACGCCTTCGCTCTCTCCCTTGGGAGCAAATAACTCCTTGAGAAATCCGCGGATGCCAACTTCTCGAAACGACCAGACAAGCCAACTGGCAAAGAACACGAGAGCCATGGCGAGCGTCATGTTGACATCTGCATTAGCGCCGCGGAACAAGGGTTGGGCAATGACAAAGCCATGTGATGTTTGGTGTCCCCACCCCATGGTGCCGACACCAGGAATCAGCCCGAACCAGTTCGCCGAGAGAATGAAGATGAAGATAGTCGCAAAGAACCAAAACGTCCGGTCTGCTAGATGCGGTCCAATAATCCCAGCCAGGAATTTATAAAGTGCCTCGACCAGCCACTCGATGAAATTTTGCGCGCCATCCGGAACCTTTTTCATGTTTCGGGTAGCGATTTGTGCAAAAACGATCAGCCCCAAAGCAACGATCCAACTCACAATCATGGAATTGGTAATCGGGAATCCCAATGGGCGGGCTATCTCGACCGCTTTTGCAGTGAGACCGTGTTCTTCGCCGTTGGGCGACTCTGTGGCGGTTTCCGCTGAGGACGTCTCCTTGGCTGATGTCTCTTGAGAGGGCTGTAGCGAAGACGAACTCCACACGCTGCTTAGGGTTACGAACACGGCAATGAGGAGTAAGAATTTCATCTACTTAGTGCTGAGCAGTCGAAGTCGATCGTGTCTTTTCGAGAGAAGGTGCGCGACCGGCTTCCGAACCTGACAGTGCAATTCGAACGCAAAGCTAGTCGGAGGACACTGACCTGCCTACTGGCAGAACCGACAGGAAATAACGAATGAAGTGGATTTCCCTGGCCGGTTTCGGTGGCGTTAGAGAAGTCGTGCGACCTTCGCACCGACTCACTGCCGGCAAGGACTCACGGACCGGGGCATGAGAATCGGCCAAGATTTTGAGCTTGGTGAGAGTGTGCTTCTTAGGGGGAACGTTGTGAACTGCAAAAGAGGACCTTGCTGGTGGCGCATCGGTCCGGTACTAACGAGGCCCAGAGGAGGTCGCGAGAAGAAAAAGCGGCCATCCTCTGGTGGAGACAAGAGATCGAACTAGCTCTTTGCAGGAGGAGGATAGTTCTTCAGCAGCTTCTTGACAGCCTTGGCCAAATTCTTTGTTTGTTTGTCGGGTTTGGCCTTTTCATCGATCGTCTTGCTTGCCAGGCCCCGCCAGACTAGGTCTTTGTTCGCTGAGTCGTACATGTCCAATGCCAGCTGGCCAACATAGATCGTGTCAGTCTGGCCGCTTGTGGTGGTACTGCCCATCCCCCCTCCATACCAACCGCCACGGTACCAGCCGCCACCATATCCCCAGTCTGTGCTGTACGATGTGAACTGCTTCTCTTGGCCTACTCCGGCCTGATAGGCGATGTAAAGATTGGCGCTATCTTCAGTGACTTTCGTTAGTCCTTTGCTGGCGAGCTCAGCGTCGATCGCATCCATGATCTGCTTGTTCACAAGATCATTGACCTTCGGCGCTTCCTTTAGAGTGACCCACTTGTAGGTCTTGAATTTTGAGAAGTCGGTATTCTTGTCGAAATTGTAGCGAACATCCTGACCAACAGCGGTCACCGCAGAAAACAGAAGTGCCGCGAATGCGAGAAAGAGGACCCTTTTCATTCGAACCTCCGATTCACTGCTTGTTTGCAGGAGTCGTATATGGAAAAGACTTGCTCATAGTAGGAGAGCGTGTTCAACCGGAGGAACTGTTACTACTGACAGAGCAAATGACTCTCACTGAACGGCGATCACCCGACAATCAGGGGAGGATGCGCGTGTGGGTTCGCGAGCTACGCCCCTCGTTTGACACTAAACTGAGAGACCGCTGCGCTCTCCTTATCTGAAGAATCTGAGGCCAGGTACATGGTTTGCGATGGGAGTGCAATCGCAGCACCTGCCTGATGAACGACGTCAATTATGCTCAACAACAATTCTTCCTGGATCGCAAGGAAGTCATTCCAGTCCTGCGTGTACACGTACGCAAAAATATCTACATCAAGCGAAAAAGCGCCCATGCGCAAAAATCGGACCCGCACCGAAGTCGAGTCAACTCGAGAATCCTCCGTTAGCAGCCTCCGAATGTTCGTAACAATTGAGCGTAGCTGGATTGAATTGGTGTCATAGCGCAATCCCACCACGGGGTGAAACCAACATTTGTCTCGCACCGAAAAAGTCTCGAGACTCATATTTGCGATCTGTCCGTTGGGAACACACACTATGGTGCGATCGAGAGTCCGAATTCGCGTTGACCGGAGCCCCACATCCTCTACTGTGCCAACCGTATCCCCGACCTTCAACGAGTCTCCAACACGCACGGCTTGGTCCGCGATAATGGAGATCCCAGCAATGACGTTTTCGAGTGTCTTTTGAGCTGCGAGGGCAATCGCGATACCACCCACGCCAATTCCGGCGAACGCAGCCGTGGGGTTCACACCGAAATGATAGAGAATGAACACCAGTCCGGCGAAGAGGATCAGACCGTCAATCAATCTTCGGAAGAGTCTTAGTACCGATGCAGAGCCACTTAGGTTGTGACGACGCCACACAAGGTAGTGCTCTCCCCAACCATTGAGGATCATGAGCAACCACATGCAAGCGATGACGGCGATCATCAGCGACATCGTCGACCAGAATTGCCGTGCCAGGAGTGGCAGTCCAACCTCCGACAGCAGCCAACGTATTGTGAGAGCGACAAGAAAGAGTCGGATTGGGGGTGAAAGAATGCGTGGATTCCGTATCGTGGCGGCCCCCAGAAAACGACGACGGAGCACTCCCACTCCTAAGCCAATGAGGCGACTCAGCAGACCAGTCAGAATGTAGAGAAACGGGAGGCCTATGAAGACCGCCAGCCACTCGAAAAGTGGAACGTTCGCTATTCGGGTCTTCACCAAAAACTCGGGAATGAACTGTTCCACTGGAGACGTGCTCAATTCCCGATAGACATCCGGGATTGCGTTGAGCGTGGTTCGCGAGAAGACCCAGACCTTTCCGACTTTCCCCCGATCTACACGTTCGAGTGAAATCTCGAGATCGCCTTTGGCAGTAGTGATGGTTCCGACCATGTCTTCATCGGGCCGGAGTGGATCTGGGACGGAGCCTTCTGGCTGATCGCTCAGCATATTCAAGCGGGCAGGAAGCCGGCGATCCAGCACAATCGCGAGTTGGTGCGCCAGTTCTTCGGCCTCGGCTCCCCGCAAAGGCGTGTTCAGATATAAGGCAGCGATCTCATTGTTTCCCTTCTTTGAAGCGTTTAGAAACCCAAGAACTGCACCCCGGGGCGTCGTGCGACCGAGAGTGTCCTTTGGTGGCTCTGGCGGCGCCTGGTTCGCGGCAGGCTTGGCGGGAATAACTTGAGACAAGGTCGACGGCGATGACAACACCGTCAAACAGAGTGTGGCAATAATTGCCAGATACCTTATCCGGAATTTTGGCACTTCGAACCCCTTAGAGTTTCACGGCACGCGCGCGATTCCGAAATCTGAGCGTGTGGAAGATGCCAAGAATCTTCCCCGTCGCCTCCCGTTACAAGAACTGACAGAACTGCCAGTTAACGCAAGTGTTCAACCACTCGCAAACTGTTCCTGTCATTGCTGAATTCTGCTGCGTCGCTTCTTGAATGGAGGACTAGTGGCCAAGAATAAGAACAACAAAAACAAAAAGAACAAAGATAAGGACGATGCTCAGCCCATACCGCTAACCAAGAAGCAATACGAACGCGAACTTCGCAAACTCCAAACCAAGCTCGTCGAAATGCAGGAATGGGTTAAAGCCAGCGGCGCCAAAATCGCAGTGGTGTTCGAAGGCCGAGATGCAGCAGGGAAGGGCGGGGTGATCCATCGCATCATGGAGCGCGTCAGCCCGCGAGTTTTCCGGCATGTTGCTTTGCCTGCGCCCACAGAGCGCGAAAAATCGCAGCTCTATGCACAGCGCTACATGAAGGAATTCCCAGCTGCTGGCGAAGTGATTCTTTTCGATCGTAGCTGGTATAACCGCGCCCTTGTCGAGCATGTAATGGGTTTTTGTACGGATAAGCAATACGACGACTTCCTCCGCATGTGCCCGGGCTTCGAAGCCCTCATGAAGAACAATGAGATTATTCTCGTGAAATATTGGTTCGAGGTCAGCGAACCAGAGCAGCATAGGCGATTTCTCCGAAGGATCGAAGATCCCATGCGCCAATGGAAGTTGAGTCCGATGGATCTCGAATCTCATCGACGTTGGTACGACTATTCTCGTGCTCGGGATGCAATGTTCGCTGCTACCGATACCCAGCAGTCTCCTTGGCACGTAGTTCAAACCGATGACAAAGAGCGGGCACGGCTGAACTGCATAGCTCATTTGCTAAGCGTTGTGCCATGGAAAAAAGTGCGTGCGGAAAAAGTTGTCCTGCCCGACAGACAAAAGCCGAAAGGGTACAAGGATCCGGATTGGAACTACCGCTGGATTCCTCAAAAGTACTGACTTGCAGAGTGCTGATTTGAGAAGTCCCAAGTGAACTACGTATTTTGGTGATAACCCCACCGACCATCATCCCGGATAGTTACTCGAAGGTGCTCGCCTTCTTGTGCCATTGTTGCGCGGTCCTCGTCAAGATAGCCTGCAGTAGCGGATTCCAGGAAAGTCAGACATCTCCAGGGACGTAACCCTTTAGAAATCAGCTTTTTCCTGCCTGAATTCCGTGAAATGCGCAGAAAGCATCCAACATGGTAAAGGAATCGAGCATACAGGTCCCGCCTTTTCGTACGCCGACTGCTCAACTAGACATTCGAGGTGAATCTTCATTGGATTTGAAGCCAAGGGATCAGAAGGTTCGTATCCTAGTGGTGGAGGACCATGAACTGTTCCGCAGATTTGTTGCCTCAATGCTACGCCAACAGCCCAGTTTTCGAGTTGTCGGCGAAGTGGAGGATGGCCTGAACGCTGTCCGCCAAGCACAGACGCTGCGGCCTGAATTGGTTCTTCTTGATATTGGCCTGCCAGGTTTGAATGGTCTAGAGGTCGCTCGCAGAATCCGGGAACTTGTTCCCTCTGTCAAAATTGTTTTCTTGACCCAGGAATCCGCTCCCGATGTTGTCGAAGAAGCATTTGGCTTGGGAGCTCAAGGCTACCTCATCAAGTCAGAAGCAACATCGGAACTTCTCGAGGCACTCAAGTCTGTTTTGCAAGGGTCGCGATTCGCGAGTCGTAGTTTGAATGGGCGCGGTTCACAGCGACTTGATCTGCCAATGCCAATTCGCGAATTTGACGAAGACTGAACCGTTCTCGAAAGAATCTGAGAAAAATACTTTCCGCCGCGTGATCTCGACCCATTTTTGAAGTTCTGTGCTTTTTCCAAAAGTAAAGATAGCTTCCGGACGCAAAAGGACTATCCGAGCAAGCGTGTCGCTCAGCCGCGAAGTGCTGCGTAACAGAACCTCAGTTGATGAAAAGCTACATGTCTAGGCATCTCGTTCGATTCGAGTGCCGTCGGTCCTACACAATCGTCACCGTCCTTCTGTTCCTTTTGACAGCTGACCAAACAGAAGCATTTGCTAGGGTTCTCATCGCATGTCACCTCTTTCACTTTCGCCGCGTACTCACGGTGGTCAGTTCGCGGTGTCCTGTTCGCCGCGAACTCATTATCGTCAGTTCGCGGTCTCTCACCCGGGCGGTCCGAATCGTTGTTAACCTCCGCAGGTTCTGCCGCCCGGTCTCCACAATACTTGGTCCGAAACACCATTCTTGTTCAATAACAACGTGCCGCTGTTTTCTTGAATTCCCCATCCAGGCTGAACTCACGAATACCAGGTGAGACAGAGAAACACGATCGCGATCAGGAGAAGCAGAGTGGGGACAATCCAGCCTGATGCAAGACGCTGTTTGGTTCCGGAGCCGGGGCATTCCGTCAGAGAATCAAGCATAACGATGTCCGTGGAAGCAAGCTTGCGGATTCGGCCGGAGTCTCGCGCTAGATACTCGCGGTAGTCAGTTGGGGAGTCGAGGTAGGAAATTGCAGCCCAGACGTAGCATTCGCCAACATGAAAGGGTCTACCGCCCGTTCGCCTTCGCAGGTCGGCCATCCTGTTTACCTATTCGCAGCGTTTGGTCCGCGAGCTCACGGCTGTTATAGGGGGCGCTAGTACGTGCCTCAACTGGCAGTACTGACAGACGGAATACTTCGCAAGCGATCGGCGTCCGTATTTTCTCGATAAACGCTCAAGGCCCAACAGCCTGTAAGTACTGACAGTTACGACTTGTATCTCTCCTTTTCTACACTCCGATTGTCATCGTCGGTGGACAAATCGTCGAATGCAAGGAAGATGCGCGCCACCATCGATACCGACGATCAATTGATTCAGAACGTTATCTGATCAGGACCTCGGAAATGAAATCCTTAGGCAGAGCGCAACGCCTATTGCTGGTCGTGGGCTCGTTGCTCGTTTTAACTTATGCCGCGGGATCCATTTACCGGACCGTGATGTCGCGCCTGGCCCTCAGGCGCTTCGAAGACCTGCGTGCCGAACGTATGGACAGTTCCTCCGAAAATCGCTTCGCCGGATCTGGGTTCAAAGTGGACTTCAGCTTGTGGTCGGAGAAACGTGTCGCAGCGTATGAACGTAGCTTGGCCGAGCACTTTGATCCACCGTTAGCGGTATTACGCATCTCCAAAGTTCACCTCGAGGTCCCCGTGTTGGAGGGAACCGATGATCTCGTGCTCGACCGAGGTGTTGGGCATATCGTCGGGACCAATCGTCCGGGTGAAGATGGAAATATCGGAATTGCAGGACATCGAGACGGTTTTTTTCGTGTCCTGAAAGATGTGGGCCTCGGAGACACCATCGAACTCGTTACGCCACGAAAGACCGACGTCTTCACGATTGATCAGATCACCCTGGTGGACCCGAACAACGTCTCCGTCCTTCGGCGGACAGAGGCACGAACGTTAACGCTAGTGACTTGCTATCCATTTTATTTTGTCGGCAGTGCTCCTCAGCGGTACATCGTGCAGGCGTCGATCCGAAGCTCTGACACCGTGAAGCCTGAGGACACCAAACAACCGAAGTTACAACTTACGAAGAATTGACGGGCCGCAGGCGCCAATCCGTTCTAGGTCGAGAAGCAGAAACTGAAATCCATGATCGCAAGGGTTAGACAAGGAGAATACAAAATGAACTCAACTGCAGGAGTAAGACGCGTGTGGCTGCTGCTCGCCGTGGGCATTGTATGCATCGCCTTTGCGGCGCGCACGAGCGCACAAGTGAAGACAGAAACTACTACCACAGCCGGGCAGGCCACTCACGACGTGACGGTCGAGCGCGGCGAGGTTGTCATGGTTACCGGGAACGACCTCATCGTCAAGATGGAAGATGGTTCGATTCGGCATGTCCCAAATGTGCCGGAGAGCGCCAGGGTTACGGTAGATGGCCAGCAATTAGGCATTCATGATCTGAAACCAGGCATGAAGCTTCAACGAACGGTCACGACAACGAGCACCCCGAAGACCATCACTACAGTGAAGTCTGTTACCGGCAAAGTGTGGCATGTGAATCCGCCGACTTCCGTGATCCTCACTCTCGAGGATGGGACCAACCAGCAATTCAAAATCCCAAAGAACCAAAAGTTCACGGTTGATGGCCAGCAACTCGACGCTTGGGGCCTCAAGAAAGGCATGACAGTTTCGGCAACCAAGATTGTCGAGGTACCCGAAGTCGAAGTGAGTCAGCAGCGCTCGGTAACTGGCACAATGCCGCCACCGCCGCCAGCTCCGCCAGCAGACGCGCCGATCTTGGTTGCTGTGGCAGAACCTACACCTGCTCCAGCGGCTGCCGCGCCGGCGGAACTCCCCAAGACTGGAAGCTTCCTTCCGCTGATTGGATTGCTGGGCAGCGTCTCTTTGCTGCTCTCGGTCGGCTTGGGAGCAATTCGCAAGATGTTCTGATCTCTCGTCGGGTTCGAGAAGACTCAACCTCCTGAACTGGGCCTTCTCGAACCTTTTTTTCTCGTACCTGGAGAACCCCTTTGTTCGAAAAGGGAAACGTGTATTTATGAATCGTTCTCATGAAGTGTAGAACTAGTTTTCTTCGCCACGCTGTCTGTTGTTCGCTGCTATTAGCAGTCTCCAGTGGTGCTCAGGAGCACGAGGGTCACCACACGTGGGACTACAGCGAGGCGCGAGGTCCGCGTCATTGGGGTGAACTCACCCCGGAGTTTGCTCCGTGCAAACTTGGGCATCACCAATCCCCCATCGACATCCGAAACGCAAAAAAGGCCGATCTCCCTGCAATCCGCTTCGATTACAAGCCCTCGCCACTTCATATCGTCGACAATGGCCACACGGTAATGGTCAACTATGCGCCGGGAAGTTCTATCACGGTAGGTGAAAAAAAATATTGGCTCAAACAATTTCACTTTCATCGGCCCAGCGAAGAGAAGCTCAACGGAAAGAGCTTCGAGATGGAAATTCACTTTGTTCATGCGGATGACGAAGGCAAGCTCGTAGTGGTTGCAGTTCTCCTGGAAAGAGGAGACGAGAACCGCTTAATGCGAGAATTGTGGGCTGACCTACCGAAGGAAAAAGACAGAGAGAGCCTCTTGAACGATATTCACATCGATGCAGCCGAGCTGCTGCCAACCGATCGCAGCTACTTTACGTTTGTAGGGTCCCTCACCACTCCGCCCTGCAGCGAGGACGTGACATGGTTTGTGCTCAAGGAGCCGGTGGCCGTTTCGGCATCAGAAATTGAACAATTTTCAAAGTTGTACCGGAATGACGCCCGGCCGACTCAACCCTTGTACGAGCGGGTTGTGCTGGAAAGCAAGTGAGCCTTCCCGCACGACCAGCTCGTTTAACTACAGAGTTGCCTCGTTTAAGCCGCGATCAAGTGATGTCGTATCGCGTATTGGACGAGCGCGGCATTGCTCTTCACATTCAGTACTTCCATAATTCGATATTTGTGGAAGGCAACGGTACGAGTGGTAAGGTTCAGCACGCTGGCGACTTCCTTCATGCACTTTCCTTCCGCCAGCAACTGCAGTACTTCACGTTGTCGTTCGGTCAGCCTCTGTCCCTCCTCGATGAGCTTCTTGTCTTGACGCAACAGGAAGTCAACGGTGTCTCTAGCGATCATCGGTGAGAGGTAGGACTTGCCGCGCAACACCTCGCGCACGGCAATTGCTAGCTCCGACGCCGCGCAGGTTTTCAGCAAATATCCCGAGGCTCCTCGACGGAATGCCTCGGCTGCCACGTCGGCGTCGTGATTCATCGTCACGAAGACCAGCTTGACGGATGGTAACAATTCCTTGATCTGCTGGCCCGCGTCCAAACCATTTAGAACAGGCATGGACACGTCCACAATGATGAGATGGGGTCGCAGTTCAACTGCAGCTCGAACCAGCGAACGACCATCACTGACCGTTCCGACGACATCATATTCAGCATCGAGAAGCTTCTTACAGGCTTCGGCGACAAGTGTGTGGTCATCAGCTATGAGGATCCGCGGGAGATTTCTTTTAGTAGGGAACATAACCCAGCTCCTAACGACACGAGTGGCAAATATGCCGATGTTCTCGGGCCCAATTTTTCCTGTTAATTGCCGAATGAAGTGATCGACTACAGCCAATCCCGCAACGAGAATCGCTTTCCACACTCTGCCAGAACTGTCAGGTCTGTGATTCGCGTTGCCCTAAATCGCAAGCCACGATAGCACCAAAGTCAATATCTGCCCCCTAGCAATTTTGCTAGACAATACGGCTGACAGGATTGACAGGTGAATAGAGCCATCAGTAGCAGCGTGTGCCGTACTTTAACTTGTTTGGGTGGTGCTCGCCAGACATTTTGTGGAAATTCTAGTCGATTTCTAGCGACACGTACTCGAATTGACGTCCTCGCTCGATCTGGAGTACTGCGCTGGTGCCCGGTCGCAACTTGTCTATTTCCGATCGCAGGTCTTCAACACGGGCAATAGCTATTCCATTGATGGAGCGTATGACGTCCCCAGACGCCAAATCGGTGCTGATCTCAGATGCTTCTAACTTTGCGAGGACTAACAGGCCGAAACTTGAACGAAGGGCACCGGATGAAGCAAGGCGCTGATTGACGGCCATGCAGATGACACCCAACTTGGAAATCAGGCCACGTTCCATGCTCGGCGGGTCGGGCGCTCTTTGCGGTTCGAAACTCCGTTGCGCGACCGGGACCTTGATAGCTAATGCTTGTGATCCGCGAAGGAGATCAAGTCGAACCTGATTTCCCACTCGTTTGCCATACAGAGTTGCGATGAACTGAGGTGCACTGGAAAGGGACTGGCCGTCGATTGCAACAATCAAGTCCTGAATCTGAAGGCCGGCCTTCTCGGCGGAGCTCCCTGGTGCAACGTCGGAAACAATGATGCCCGTTTCTCGTGAGATGTGAAGCCCGAGGGCCAGGGCCGGCGTCATGTTTTGAACCTTGATCCCCATTTCACCATAGTTCACGCGGCCCGCAGTTTTGAGCTCTTTGAAAATGGATCGCACCAGGTTGCTCGGAAGGGCAAATCCCAGGCCTTCACTTCCGCCACCGTTACCCATAATCGCGAAGCTGGTGATTCCAACCAGGTCGCCATTCGTATTCACGAGAGCCCCGCCGCTACTGCCGGGGCTGATAGCGGCGTCAGTCTGGATAAAAGTGGCGCCTTCACCTGTGCCGCTATCGCGTCCGACTGCACTGACTACACCCATCGAAACCGAATTCCCGTAGCCCTCTGGGCTTCCAACGGCGAATACCAGTTGGCCCGGAAGAACGACATCCGAGTTTGCGAACGCCATAGCTGGTAATCCCGAAGCGTCAATCTTCACAAGGGCGAGGTCCGCCTCTTTGAAAACACCCACAACTTGGGCGTCGAACGTATTGCTAGTGAATTCCGCAACTTTTCGCGCATGAGCTGCGCGAAGCGTTTCGTTGAGCGTTACGCGAAGTAGCGTCGCCCCCTCGACGACATGCGCATTCGTAATGATGTATCCGTTTGGATCGACGATTACGCCGGAGCCCGTAACGTGCGCTTTCGTCAAGCGCTGGCGTTCATGCTGGATCGACACTGTGTTGCTATCGTCATCCCCAGGTGGAACATACGCCACAACTTCAAGAGTCACGGTTGTCGGTGCTACTCGAGCGATCACTCGCTGGAGTGATCGGCTCAGATCGGTCAAAGGATTGGCAGCGGAACTCTGTGCACTACAGCCGGCCAGGAGCACCAGCGTGCTGATGGCTGTCGCGAGCGTTTTGGATACATGTACTATCATTTCCGCTCTCCTCGAACGTGAGTCGTTGCAGGCGGAGTGGATGCGCCATCTCGCGAACTTTAGGATTTACGATCGGATCTTTTAACTGTTACTCCTGACAGAGTCAGTCCCTAGAAATATTGAGATTAACTTTAAACGGCGTTTGGGTCTGCACACACTTTCGAGCTTGCCGTTGGCATGTCTATGCAAGCGCCACGGCTTCTAACCGGCTCAGTATGTGTTGATGCATGATTGAGTGGGGACTGTCAATTACATCTTTTGGCTGAACTGTGTGAGCCATCACTACGCAGCAACCAGTGGTGCTATCGTCGTCGGGGTCTCGGTGGAGAGTTTAGGGCCGACTCGGCGTGTGTTTCTGCACGTGCCTTCGCGGGGGCAAATCAGCCGCCGTCTCAACATAAGCGAGGTACAATGCGCAAGCAATTCCGGCAAAGACTCCAACGTTCAGCAATACGATGATCAGAACCATGGTCAATACCAAACTGAAGCAGCCGGCAACGTTTCCCGAACCGCCCTCAGCTACTTTTTCGATGTTCTTGACGGAGCTGAGTTTGTCTACATCCTCGTTGGGCCAGCTACAGTGTTTGCCGTAAAACCGGCCTTACCATCAACTTATCATGTGATGTTTGATTGCATACTGAAGCAGTTCCGCATTGGTTTTAAGACCCAGAATCTCCATCATTCTGTACTTGTGAAAAGCCACAGTACCTGGCTTAAGATTTAAGATACTGGCAATCTCTTTCATCGATTTGCCTTCTGCAAGCAGCTGCAGCACCTCGCTTTGTCGCGGAGTAATTCGCCTCTCTTCTGTATAGGAACCGCCGCCTTTAAGCAGAAAGTCAACCGTTTCCTTAGTGATGGCTGGAGAAAGGTATGACTCTGATTTCAACGCTCTCCTGATAGCCCTGACCAGTTCTTCCGCAGCGGAACTCTTCACCACGTACCCAAAGGCGCCGCGCCGGAATGCTTCGGCAGCCACTTCTGGAGACATATTCATCGTCAGGAAAACTATCTTGATGCCGGGAACGAGCCGCTTGATCTGATCGCATGCATCCAACCCATTCAATTGAGGCATGGCAATGTCGAGGATAATAACGTCGGGACGCAATTGGCATACCAGTCGAAGCAGTGCTCGCCCGTTGTCAACGATACCGACCACTTCGAACTCAGGCTCAAGAAGGCTTTTGCAGGCTTCTGCCAGCAAGGTGTGATCATCGGCAATGAGCAGTCTGGCTCTGCGGCGATGTTCCATACCAAAGTCCGCTAGATGGAAAGAATTGTCATCTCAAGGCGCGCCCCAAGCACGCCTGGCGCGACATTGCAAAACCATGCTAGGCTCGGGCGCAATTGATCATAACTGTCACTTCTTTCAGTTCTGTACACATTGAGCATGCGGTGAAGAAAAACAACATGTTGCCAAGTACCGACATTGGTTTGGTACGGTCCTAAGTATCGACCTCGGTTTATACCGCATCACTCGTCCTGACAATTCTGCCAGTTGGACCAATCAACCGCATTTTTTAGCATCGCGCTTCGTCACGATCGTAGTGTGACTACTTTGAGCCGATCATTATTCTGGCAAATGAGGTGATCTTATGCGCGGTGTTTTCCGATATGCCATTGCCCTGGCGGCAATAGTTGCTTGGCTAGGGTCGGTTGCGCTTCACAGCAGCGACGATGCTCAAAAAACTAAAATTCGCGGGCTGATTACCGGCCGGACAGGAGAGACGCTCACAGTGAAAACGGAGAGCGACTCTGTCACGGTTGTCCTAACCGACGACACCAAAGCCCAAAAGCCAAAAGGACTAGGCCTACGCAAGGAACAGATGAGTTTCGCTGCATTGATTCCCGGCCTCAGGATTTCGGTCGAGGGAGTCAAAGACGAAAAAGGTCGCATTGTCGCCAACACCATTTCCTTTTCCGGCGACGACCTGAAGACGGCCGAGATGATCCAGGCAGGCTTGGATCCCACCAAGCAGGCTGTGGAGGTAAACAAAGAGAATATCGCGGCCAACAAGCAGGACATAGCGGCTAACAAAGAGCAGATCGCCGCAAACCAGAAAGACATTCAAGATGCCGCCCAGCGTTTTTCCGACCTTACCGAGTTCGATACGAAGGGCGAAGCGACGGTCTATTTCGCAAGCGGGAGCAAGAAGATCCCCTCTAAGGATCAGGCTGCCCTTTCCGAATTGGCGCGCAACGCCAGCGGTTTGACCGGCTACCTCATTGAGGTCAAGGGATACGCAGACTCATCTGGCAATGCTGCCATGAATCAAAAACTGAGCATGGATCGTGCCCAGGAAGTGGTTGCGTTCCTCATGCAGAACTGCAACGTCCCCGCGAGGCGCATTGTCGCTCCCGGAGCGATGGGCACTACATCTCCAGTCGGTTCAAATGAAACCTCCCAGGGACGCTCGCAGAATCGACGGGTAGAGGTGAAAGTCCTGGTCAACCGTGGCTTAGCCAGCGGCCAGTAACTCCGAGCGGTAACTTCGACGCTAATCCACTCTTAGCGGTGGTGAGATGAAAACGTTGCCATCCATCACCGCTCGGATTGCCGGAAGTAGATCTGTGATAAGCCTCGACTTCAACACGTAACCCTTCCCACCAGCGGACAGCGCAGCTTCGACGAAGTCACGGTCGTAGTGCACAGTCAGAAAAAGGATCCGAGCACGGCAACCGCGCTCCCGCAAACATAGAGCTGCTTCAATTCCCGTGGCGATAGGCATTGAAATATCCAGCACCACGACATCGGGAGACAGAATCGTCGTCAGTGCAACTGCTCTAGCACCATCTGAACTTGTTCCGACGACCTCGCACTCGCCTTCGAGCTGCAGCGCAATTGTTTGCAGGAATTCTTGCTCGTCATCCGCGATGAGGACGCGTGGCCTTGCGAGCCGCGTTTCTTTGTAAGATCGGAACTCGGGCCCGTCAACGTCAGGGGGAGACGGATGCTTGAAACCTTGCACGCCAGGCATAACGAAAGGGTGCTACACATGAACCCTGCTGTCTGCGAGCAACATTCACAGTCTCATGCCACTACATTTCTAGTTTGTGTTCAGTGGCTTTGACAGTGTGAGGCACACTCTGGCCACAAGTTTTTGCTTTTAGATCTGGCAACACGAGGTCGCCGAGATCCTCCGAACCACCGCGGCTTCGTTCAGAGTAGAGATCAAATTTACTGTTACTTCTACCAGTGTTCCGGGATGTAGCTGGCAACTACGCTCTTTTCCGTCTTTGACCACCTCAGGTCAGATGAGCCGTCATGAAATAAAACGAACATGCTACCGGGTTAAGTTGTGAGATGAGCGTCCAGACATCGTGCGGTGAGACCTGTTCCTGCCGGATTGCACGACGCCTGCTGTTTCAATGTTGTCGTTGAGGAGTCATCCCATGCGAATCGGATTTGGAATGGACTTTTTCGGACACCGCGAGAACCTTCTCTCCCCCGAAAGGTTCGCGGCCTTGCGGTTCTCGCACGTCTATACGAGCGCTGTGGCTTTGGCGTTGTTGCTCATGTTTGCGACAGGATGCAGTGACAAAGAAGCGCCCGTTGCCGCGGCGCCTCCGGAAGTCGAGGTGACGCCTGTCGTGCAACAGGATGTTCCCATCTATACCGAGTGCATTTCAACGTTAGATGGCTACGTCAACGCTCAGATCCAACCGCAGGTGACTGGCTATCTGATGAAGCAGAATTACCGTGAAGGGACGATAGTCCGTGAGGGAGACGTTCTTTTTGAGATCGATCCGCGCCCATTCGAAGCGGCGTTGGAGCAGTCGAAGGGTCAGGTGGCGCAGGCTGAAGCGCAATTGGGCAAGACCAAGCTTGACGTGGCACGAGACACACCACTGGCGAAGGAGAGTGCGATCCCACAAGCGCAACTTGACAACGATATCCAAGCCAATGAGGCAGCACAGGCCGTGGTAGCTGCCGCAAAAGCGCAATTGGAACAAGCGCAACTGAACCTTGGTTTCACGAAGGTTCGGTCATTGGTAAGTGGTGTCGCCGGCTTGGCCAAAGGTCAGATCGGCGATCTGGTCGGACCCACTACGGTGCTCACGACTGTCTCTCAGGTGGAGCCTATTAAAGCGTACTTTGCCATTAGCGAACAGGACTATATGAAGTTTGCGAACAAGATCAGCGCGGTCGCTGAAGGGCGGATTCTTCCCGGGGAGCACAAAATCCTTGAACTGGTCCTCTCAGATGGCACGGTCTATCCCCGGAAGGGTTGGGTGGTCCTTGCGGATCGCCAGGTCGACGTCAAGACCGGCACCATTCGGGTGGCAGGCGCATTCGACAATCCCGGGAGCATTCTGCGCCCAGGCATGTTCGCGCGTGTAAGAGCGGTTACCGGCACATCAAAGAATGCTTTGCTCGTACCGCAGCGTTCGGTCGTTGAAACACAAGGCAGCTACAGCGTTGTTGTCGTGGGATCCGACAACAAGGCAAGCATTCGACCTGTCAAAACTGGCGAAAGGGTAGGACAAATGTGGGTGATCACAGAAGGGCTAAATGCCGGTGAACAGGTAATAGCAGAAGGTATGCAGAAGGCAAAGGAAGGCTCTATGGTTCGCCCGAAGCAGTTCAATTCGAACGGACAAGGAGAATGAGCCATGTCGAGCTTTTTCATCCGGCGTCCTATCGTGGCTATGGTGATTGCCATCCTGATGGCAATCGTCGGACTGGTCGCGATGGCTGGTCTGCCTACTGCTCAATTCCCTAACATCGCCCCACCAGAAATCCAGGTAAAAGCGACCTATCCCGGAGCCGATGCCCAGACGGTCGAGCAATCTGTTGCCACGCCTATCGAGCAGCAGATGAGCGGCGTTGACAACATGAACTACATGTACTCAAACAACGCCAACAACGGGCAAATGACGTTGACGGTCAACTTCGACATTAAGACCGACCCTAGTACCGACCAGATTCTGGCGCAGATGCGCACAAACCAAGCCAACTCGCAGTTGCCGTCTGACGTTGTGAACTACGGCGTCACTGTACAAAAATCGACGGCTGCTCCGTTGATGCTGATTGATCTGTACTCGCCAAAAGGGACTTACGACAACATATTCCTAGCAAATTACTCCTACATAAATTTGAATGACCAGTTGACTCGCGTTCCCGGCATAGCGAGTGTCACGGTCTTTGGGGCTGGCCAGTATGCGATGCGCTGTTGGGTGAAGCCTGACATATTGGCCAAAATGAATGTAACTGTCCCAGAGATAGTCAAGGCAATCCAAACGCAAAACACGGTGAACCCGGCCGGACAGATCGGCGGAGAGCCAGTTCCTAAAGGGCAAGACTTCACCTACGCAGTTCGTGCACAGGGCCGGTTGCCATCGGCGGAAGAGTTCGGTCAAGTGGTGATCCGCGCCAATCCGGATGGATCGATTCTGAGGCTGAAAGATGTAGCGCGACTCGAACTCGGAGCTCAAACGTATAACTTGATTGGACGCTACAACGGCAAGCCAGCCGCAGTTGTTGCGGTCTACCAGCTCCCCGGATCCAACGCCGTTAAGGCGGCAGCGGGTGTACGCAAGTTAATGGCAGAGGCCAAAGAACGTTTCCCGCAGGATCTCGATTACGACATCGCACTCGATACGACCTTGGCGGTGACAGAAGGGCTTAAAGAGATCGAGCACACGTTGTTCGAAGCGATCGTGCTCGTCATCATTGTTGTCTACATTTTCCTGCAAGGGTGGCGGACAACGTTAATCCCGTTGCTGGCAGTACCGGTATCTTTGCTGGCTACTTTCGTAGTATTTCCTGTCCTCGGATTCTCGATTAATACGCTGTCTCTGTTCGGAATGGTGCTTGCCATCGGCATTGTGGTGGACGATGCGATTGTCGTCGTCGAAGCCGTGGAGCACCACATCGAACACGGCTTATCCCCGAAAGATGCGGCGTTCAAAGCGATGGAGGAGGTCTCGGGCCCTGTCGTTGCCATCGCGCTCATTCTCGCTGCCGTGTTTGTGCCTACAGTGTTCATTCCAGGGATCACCGGTCGCCTCTACCAGCAATTTGCTATCACGATCGCGCTCTCGGTCTTGTTCTCTGCGTTCAATGCTCTTTCGCTGAGTCCAGCTCTGGCTGCCTTGTTGCTACGGCCAAAGAAGGAATCAAGGGGGCCACTGGGCGCTTTCTTCCGTTGGTTCAACCGAATGTTCGGCCGAACGACGGAAGGCTACGTCACCATGTGTGGATCACTGATCCGCAAAGCCGCATTCAGCATGCTGCTGTTGCTGGGAGTAGCGCTGATGGCAGGATGGTTCGGGAAGCACTTGCCCCACAGCTTCCTTCCAGATGAAGACCAAGGGTACGTCTTCGCGGGCTTACAACTTCCCGACGCGGCATCGTTGCAGCGCAATGACGACGCATCGCGAAAGATCGAGGACATGATCGCAAAGACGCCCGGGGTTCGTTCCGTGACGTCTGTGCTCGGGTTCAGCATGTTGAGCGGCGCTCAAAATACCTACAGTTCGTTTTACTGGATCACGCTTAAGGAGTGGGCAGAGCGTAAAGCGCCAGAAGAGCAATATGAAGCCATCAAACTCCACCTTAACAAGGAACTGTCGAAAGTTACTCAAGGTGTAGCCTTTTCCTTCCCGCCACCCGCGATCCCCGGTGTAGGTACGGCGGGTGGATTCACTTTCATGTTGGAAGATCGGGCTGGAAAAGACCCGCAGTTCCTCACCCAGAACATGGTGAAGTTCATAGCGGCTGTGCGCAAACGTCCTGAGATCGGCAGTATCTACACGACTGCTCTGCCCAGTGCCCCGCAAGTGTATGTCGACGTGGATCGCCCTCGCGTGATCGCACAGGGAGTTCAACTCTCTGATGTTTACAAGACACTCCAGACCTTCATGGGCGGAATCCTGGTGAACTATTTCAACCAGTTCGGACGACAGTGGCAAGTCTATGTGCAGGCCGAAGGCGACTATCGGACACGCGCAGAGAACCTCGGACAGTTCTACGTGACCAATGACAGTGGGCAACCTGTGCCGCTGAGTTCGCTGACGCGAATCAGAGCGAGCGCAGGGCCGGAGTTCACATTGCGATACAACCTCTATCGCTGTGTGCAGATCAATGGAAGTGCGGCGGCCGGCTATACGTCCGCACAAGCCATGCAGGCGCTGGAAGAAACATTCAAAGATTCAATGCCGACCGAAATGGGATATGACTACCTCGGCATGTCGTACCAGGAGAAGAAGGCTGCGGAGGGCATACCACCCGCTGTGATCTTCGGTATGTCGTTGCTCTTCGTGTTTCTGATCCTGGCTGCGCAATATGAGAGCTGGTCACTTCCATTTAGCGTCCTCCTTGGTATCCCGATCGCAGTTTTTGGCGCATTTGCGTTCTTGTGGATGCGTGGGCTTGATAACAACATCTACGCGCAGATCGGTCTCATCGTGCTTATCGGACTGGGCGCGAAAAACGCCATTCTGATCGTTGAGTTCGCGAAGATGGAGTTCGATAAAGGAAAATCGCCGGAAGAAGCAGCGCTGGTAGCAGCTCGGCTACGCCTGCGTCCCATTTTGATGACGGCGTTTGCCTTCATCTTGGGCTGCGTACCTCTCTGGACGTCGACCGGCGCCGGCGCTATTTCGCGTCGTGTCATGGGAACGGCGGTTATCGGCGGCATGCTCGCGGCATCGGCCATAGCTATTTTCATCATTCCCGTGAGCTTCGATGTTGTGGAGCGTATCGCGCATCGAGGGAAGAAGCACTTACCTCCAGCACCCACGCCCTCTATTCTCCCTTCGGAAGGGGACTAGCGATGGTTAAGAGACATGCGCTGGCAGCAATCACCTTTCTTGCTCTAACCGGATGTGCAGTGGGGCCAAATTACAAGCGGCCTGCGGTTACCACGCCCGATACGTACCGGGGGTTGGCTCCAGAGGCTGGTCCGCAGACCGCCGCGTCTATCGGCGATGAGAAGTGGTGGACAGTCTTCCAGGACCAGCAGTTGCAACAACTGATTCGCGAGGCCCTGGCACAGAACTATGACGTGCGTATCGCCGCCGCACGCATCCTTCAGGCGCAAGCTCTGTTGGGCATAACGCGCGCCGACCAGTTTCCCACCATAGCGGGGGGAGCAGCCGCCAGCAATCAGCGTTTCCCACGAACAAAAGTTACGCCGGCTACTGAGACGAGCTCAAACGTGGTCAACCTGTCGCTCTTCTGGGAGTTGGACTTCTGGGGCAAGTTCCGCAGGGCTACCGAGGCCGCTCGAGCAAATCTGTTGGCCACAGAGTGGGGCCAACGAGCTGTGATATCTAGCCTAGTGAGCAATGTAGCGACCGCATATTTCCAGTTGCTCGAGCTCGACATGGAAATGGAGATCTCGACGCGGACCCTTTCCTCGCGTAAGGAATCCTTGCGTCTGGTGGAAGTGAGAGCTAAGGGCGGTGCAACGTCTTTGATGGACGTGCGTCAGTCAGAGCAGCTCGTTTATACGGCAGCCGCGGAAATTCCAGATCTTGAACGCCGCATTGAACAACAGGAAAACTTCATCAGCATTCTTCTGGGCAGAAATCCGTCCTCCATCACGAGGGGCAAGCCCTTAATTGAAACGACCCTTCTGCCGAACCTGCCGGCAGGCTTGCCGTCTTCACTGATTGAGAGACGTCCGGACATTCAGTCGGCGGAACAGCAACTGGTCGCCGCCAATGCTCGCATCGGCGTCGCAAAGGCCGCATATTTTCCGCAGATCACTTTGACGGCCGACGCGGGCTACCAAAGTTCCGCTTTGACCAACTTATTCACGGGTCCGGCAGGATTTTGGAATTTTGGCGGCCAGCTAGCTCAACCGATCTTCACTGGAGGAAGAATCCGTTCCAACGTGAGACTGACCGAAGCACAAAAACAGGAAGCAGTTCTCTTTTATCAGCAGTCCATACAACAAGCGTTCCGGGAAGTGTCGGACTCTCTCGTGGCCTACCGTAAGAATCAGGACTTCCGCGCACAGCAACAGCTGCTTTCAAATGCCGCGGAGGATGCTGTCCGATTGGCGAATATGCGTTATCGCGGCGGTGTGACCAGCTACTTAGAAGTTCTCGACAGCGATACCAGATTCTTCGATGCACAACTCGGCCTGGCGCAGGCGCAGCTCAACGAGCGGCTGGCACTAGTGCAGGTCTATAACGCACTTGGCGGCGGTTGGCAGCAGTAAGGCGGTTGCTGCTGTTCAGCGACTCCCGTGACTATGGCTATTCGCCTGTTGAGACGCTTAGGAGCGACTTCGTCGCATCAGGTATGAAAGCTGGCCACGGTGTTCTGTGTGGGAGCATCGCCTGGAAAGCGGCGTTTTACCAAGTTCCAATCTTCAACCCGATCCCTAACGTGAAACGGGCGCCTTGACTAAAGTCGGTTCTATGGACTAGTGGGAGCCAGGAATGAATGTAATCGAACTGTGCTACCCGAACTTCCAAGGCGCGGTTCAACTGCAGATCAACGCCGGTTCCGATCGAGAACGATGGACCAGTCGCTTCGTAGTGCTCGGGGTATCCGCTGGGATCAGTCTTGCAGGGCCGCGCAGGCTTTAGCATGTGTCCGATTTCGCCGTATTCGAGGCAGTAATCCTCGGTAATCTTCTGCCCGCCGAATCTTACGTGAGCATGCGGAGTCCACCGGCTTCCAGTGCGCATCACCCATTGTGGGCCAGTCAAAAAAGTCAGGGAATCGCCACTCCAGCCCTTATGGAGACCCGTGAGTTTGCAACCGCCAACTTCCGCTGTCCACTGCCAGGAGTCTGACAACCGAAATGCCGCGACTCCAGTGCCGCCCGCGCAGGAGAGATCTCCGTAGCGAATTATCGAGGGCATGGAAGCAACGATCTCGACCTTCGGAATTGTGGGCAGCGCTGAAGGATTCAATTCGGCTTGAGTGGGTTGGCGGGTAAAAAGCTGGCCAGAATATTCGTGTATCCCAGCGCGGTTTTCACGGTGCCAAGGATAGTGAAACGCCATAAGGTTCGCAAAGCCCTGAGGGAAGTTCAGAGAAGTGAGAAGCAGGGCGCGAAGAACTGTATTGCTCGTACGAGCTTCTATTGGTCGCGCCACGTAGCGATCAAGGATATCTCCGCCCACGAGCCACACGACTGCTCCCGCTGGAGTGATCACGTGATCGACAAAGCCGTAGGCGCAGCAGTAGCGTTGGATTTGTCCAATGCTAGCCTCGCTCGTCAGGCCAACTTCGAACTGTTCGCTAAATGCCCAGGCATAGCCGATTGCACGTAGCCGGCTCATCCAATAATCGCGGCTTCCGCCGAATTCAACACCACTGTACCGGGGGTCATTGTGAATCCACATGTACGCCGAAACGGCGCCTTGAATGGGATGGCCGAGATAGTTTTCGTAGTACCCGTCGCCATCGGACCAGCCGTGCATCGCACCCAAGGCCTTGAAATATCCGCCAAACACACTGTTGTGGAGAGCAGCCCTGGTGGAAGGCTCCGTCGCAATTCGAAAACTGTGCATAACTCCGAGGTACATGGTGGATGCACCCATCAGGGAACCCCATTTGACGCTGGCTCTTGGAGGTTCCGAAGCTGTGCTCGGCATCTGAATCGCAGCTAAGTCAAGGTGATCGAGGTCAATACCGACACCGTCTGAAGTTGACTCATCATCTGCATCTGCGGACGATTCCCCCAACTCAGTCTCCGGACCAAGGCCCGAATCGTGCGGGAGAAATACAACGGGGGTTTCGGAAAGTAATTCTGTTTCCGCGAATGCGTCGGCTCCCATGCTCCAATCGCGAACTGGCGCCGTTCGTCCATCAGCGGACAAAGCCAGATTGCGTTCGGCACAGTCTTCGGAAAAGTAGACCCAGTGAATCGGTGTCGGCGCGTTCTGCGAACAAGCGGATATTCGCAACGGCTGTATCGCCCAGCCTAGAGGGCAGGAGCCGATTCCGAGCCACAGCACAGCAAACAAAATAGTCTGGAAACAACTCGGCGAACATCTAGCACTTGCTTGAACGAGCATCGCTTCTCTATTAGCAGGCGCGCGCTTAGGAAGAGAACTGCGGAAACTGACAGTGAATTATGTACTTCCGAATTTCTCATGGGAAACACTGTCACTTCTGTCAGTAGCTGCCTGTCTGTATCGCTCCTACCCTCAAGTTTGATGTGATAGTTCCTTGCTTTAGCTCAGTCTGTCCACAATGCCAGCCCTGACTCCATTCGAATCCTTACCGTCGACAAGCGGAATAGGATGCGGTAGCAAGCCGAAGCGATGGCAAGGGCACGTCGCAGATGTCGAAGCGTTGGCCAATCTCGGACTGATGCAGGGTTGGCTTTAGATCCCCGGAATTAGTGAAGGAAAGCAGGTATGGCGATCCACGCCCAAGTATTGACGCGCCGACTGGAGCCGAAGCGATCGGCGTGGAGAACACTCGAAAATCACTATCGAAAAGTCCGCGGTCTTCACCTTCGCGACTTGTTCGCGGATGATCCAGGGCGCGGGGAACGCATGACTGCAGAAGGGGCAGGGCTTTACCTCGACTACTCCAAGAATCGGGTCACTGATCAGACATTAAGGCATCTCGTGCAACTAGCCACGGAATCGGGGCTACAGGCTCGAATCGATGCAATGTTCCGCGGCGAGAAAATCAACATTACAGAAAACCGTGCGGTCTTGCATGTGGCGCTGCGAGCTCCAAGAGGTGCATCCGTCTTCGTGGATGGCGAGAGTGTGGTTCCCCAGGTTCAAGCCGTACTCGACAAAATGTCACATTTCAGTGGCATCGTCCGCCGAGGAGAATGGAAAGGTCACACCGGGAAATCCATCCGCAATGTCATTAACATCGGGATCGGTGGTTCTAACCTTGGCCCGGTCATGGCCTATGAGGCGCTCAAGCACTATGTCAACCGGAACATGAGATTTCGGTTTGTTTCCAACGTCGATGGTAGTGACTTTGCCGAGGCTGTCCGAGATCTCGATCCCTCAGAGACACTCTTCATCATTTGTTCCAAGACCTTCACGACCGTTGAAACAATGGCCAACGCATATGCGGCCCGCGCTTGGTTGCTGAGTGCATTTGGCGGGGACGAGAAATCAGTATCAAGGCATTTTGTTGCCGTATCGTCGAATTCGGCGGAGGCGGCGAAGTTTGGGATTAGCGCTGCAAACATCTTCACTCTGTGGAATTGGGTAGGTGGCCGTTATTCGATCGATTCTGCGGTTGGACTCTCCACCATGCTCGCTGTCGGACCAGAGAATTTCCGCGCGATGCTTGATGGGCTTCACCAAATGGACATGCATTTCCTGTCCACCCCTTTCGAGCGAAATCTCCCAGTGCTCATGGGGCTCTTGACGGTCTGGTACGTCAATGTATTCGGGGTTCAAGCCTTTGCAGTGCTGCCATACGAACAGTACCTCAATCGATTTCCAGCCTATCTCCAGCAGTTGACAATGGAGAGCAATGGCAAGCACACCACGATGATTGGAACGGAAGTGACTCATGCCACGAGCCCAATTTATTGGGGTGAGCCTGGGACGGTTGGCCAACATTCCTTCTATCAATTGATTCATCAGGGCACGAGCCTCGTACCTTGCGACTTCATCGCATTCGGAAAAACCCACAACCCAATTGGGCGGCAGCACGACATCCTGATAGCCAATGTCCTCGCCCAGGCTGAGGCGCTAGCCTTCGGAAAGGAAGCTGACCAAGTCAAGGCCGAGGGAACGCCCGATTGGCTCGTGCCGCATCGCACTTTCGAGGGCAACCGTCCATCGAACATGATCCTTGCAGAACAACTCGATCCGCAGACTCTCGGAAAATTAATTGCTTTGTACGAACACTCGGTTTTCACACAGGGTGTGATTTGGAACATCAACTCGTTCGACCAGTGGGGAGTCGAGCTTGGAAAATCGTTAGCAGAGAAGATTCTTGTTGAGTGCGAAAGTAAAGAAGAACCGCGGCTTGAGCACGATGGCTCAACCAATGCGCTGATTCGCAGATATCGGCAATTCAAGCAGGCAAGCTAGAACGGATAGTGGAATCTTCGGCTCGGCGAGTGACGGCTGATGCAGTCAACAAAAACCACAAGCAGGTGGATTTATGGCTGTCGTCGTTCAAAATGAGGTCCGCACCGCAGAGGACGAAATCCCTCACAAACGAAACGGGAACAGTCCCGTTGAGACCGCAAGCAGGCCTTTCCCGATTGGCGCTACCGTATTGGACGGTGGTGTAAACTTCAGCGTTTTCTCACGTGAAGCATCCGGCGTTGAGTTGCTCCTATTTGAGCACGAGGATGATGCTGTACCTGCCCGTGTCATCCCCATCGATTTCCGTTGCAATCGTACATACCACTATTGGCACACATTCGTTCCTGGAGTCGGTGCGGGTCAAATCTATGCCTATAGAGTTTATGGATCCTCAAACCCGGCGAACGGACTTCGCTTCGACCCAGATAAGGTTCTCCTTGATCCGTACGGTCGAGGCGTTGCAGTTCCGAAGAATTACAGCCGTGAACTGACGCGACGCCAGGGAACAAACACAGCGACAGGGATGAAGAGTGTAGTTGTCGATTTGGCCTCCTACGATTGGGAAGGCGATGTACCGCTCAATAGGTTGTCATCCAGGACGATTATTTATGAAATGCACGTTCGTGCCTTCACTGCCAACCCCAATTCTGGGCTGCCCGCGAACTTGCGTGGAACCTACAGAGGTCTAGTTCAGAAGATCCCTTATCTCAAGGAGCTTGGCATTACTGCGGTCGAACTCCTGCCAGTTTTCCAATTTGACGCGCAGGACTGCCCAGCGGGTGTAGTGAACTATTGGGGATATGCGCCCGTCTCTTTCTTCGCGCCACACCAGGCATATAGTTCGCGGCGTGATCCACTCGGCCCCGTCAATGAATTCCGCGACGTGGTCAAAGCGCTACATAAAGCCGGCATCGAGGTCATTCTTGATGTCGTGTACAACCATACCGCTGAAGGCGGGCACGATGGTCCAACCATAAGTTTTCGGGGATTCGACAATTCCGCATATTACATCCTCGAGCAAGACAAATCGAAATACGCAAACTTCAGCGGATGTGGAAACACACTGAATGCCAACCACCCGGTTGTACGCCGCATGATTACCGATAGTCTTCGATACTGGGTCCGCGACATGCACGTGGACGGTTTTCGATTCGACCTGGCATCGATCCTCTGTCGAGACTCAACAGGCAACCCACTGTCGAGCCCTCCTGTACTGTGGGACATTGAGTCGGATCCAGCCCTCGCGGGCACGAAACTAATTGCTGAGGCGTGGGATGCCGCTGGGTTATACCAGGTGGGCAGTTTTGTTGGTGATAGTTGGAAAGAATGGAATGGGCGGTTTCGTGATGATGTTCGGGATTTTTTCCGGTCAAAACCTGCTTCGGTAACGAAGTTTGCAGATCGACTACTTGGCAGCCCCGAGGTTTATGGCCATGAAGGTCGAGAAGCGGAGCAAAGTGTGAACTTCGTGACTTGCCACGACGGGTTCACGCTCAACGATCTCGTTTCTTATGATTGCAAACACAATGAGGTGAATCTCGAGAATAATCGCGACGGGAGCGACGACAATCGCAGTTGGAACTGTGGCGCTGAGGGCCCAAGTAACGACCCAGAAGTGGAAAATTTGCGTAACCGGCAAGTCAAGAATTTCCTGGCCACAACCGTTCTATCGATCGGCCTGCCGATGATTTTGATGGGCGACGAGGTCAGGCGCACGCAATTCGGAAACAACAATGCTTACTGCCACGACAAGGAATTCACATGGTTCGACTGGTCATTGCTTGAGAAACATGCCGATGTCCACCGATTTGTGAAGCTGCTTCTTGCGCGGCGCTTGCTTCGAGATTCAGGGCCGGAATTGGAACGCACGAGTTTGAGTCAGCTGCTTGCGACATCGCGTACAGCATGGCACGGAGTCAAGGTCAATCAGCCGGACTGGAGTGACTGGTCGCACAGCCTGTCGTATCAAGCTGAAACAGAAAATGGCAAGCTGCTGTTTTATATGATCATGAACGCATATTGGGAAGCACTCGAGTTTGAGTTGCCGGCCGTTCGAGACCGTAGTGAAGAGGGCTGGTGCCGTTGGGTCGACACTAGCCTCGACACGCCCGAAGATATTGTCGAATGGAATGCCGCGCCGACTGTACCCGGAAACATTTATCGGGCGGGAGCGCGCTCCGTGGTTGTCCTTATCGCCCGCCTGGACAAGTAGATCACCCTCGAGTAGTCATGAGCGACGACGAAATCCAGTCGGTAGCATTCACCAAGGCAGAACTACAGAGTGAACGCCTGCGCATTTTCGGCGTGCTGGGCTTCCTCGCCCTGCTTGCATTCGTCCTGCTCTTTCGGCTATTCGTCGCCCACACCGTCTCCACCGCGACTCATTGGGTTTGGGACTTGCTCTTTGCCGCAGTGGTGGCTGCATATGAGCTCTGGTCGCTCCGCCGGGTGGATCTGGCTCTCAAAGCAGCAACGAGCCTCCCTTCGCGATTCTGGGTTCTCAGCACTGTGCTGGAAACGTCCATTCCAGCCTTTGCCCTTGCTTTTCTGACCAACCCTCAGTTCGAACTTGCGTATCGCCCCCTGGCCAGTTCGTCTGTGCTCCTATTCTTCATTTTTATCGTTCTTTCAATCTTCCGGTTGAACCCTCGAATCAGCATCCTTTCAGGAATCGTATCGAGTCTCACTTATCTCGCTGCGGCGGTGTATATGGGCTGGCGACCTCCAGTGCTCGGAGTCCCAGCGCATGTTACCCAAACTGCAGTTCCCCTCGTTGCGATTATTCTTCTGGCTACGGGTCTGATTGCCGGCGCGGTCGCGAAAGAAGTTCGCAAGCACGTTCAGGCAGCTCTTCGAGAGGCAGAAACAAAGCGAGCGCTTCAGGCAGTGCAACACGACCTTCAGGTAGCACGGTCTATACAGCAATCGCTGTTGCCGCAGCACACTCCTGAGATACCAGGCTTTGATATCGCCGGATGGAACCTTCCGGCGGATGACACCGGTGGTGATTACTTTGATTGGAAAACGCTCTCGAACGGAAGACTCGTGGTGAGTCTTGCCGATGTTACTGGCCATGGCATCGGACCTGCATTACTGGCCTCCGTGTGCCGTGCATATGCGCGATCAGCTTTCAGCACTGTGTCAGATCTCTCATCTGCTCTCGAACGCATCAATCAAGATCTTAGTGCAGATCTTACGCCGGGACGATTCGTGACCTTCGCTGCCGCGGTCTGCTGTCCAGGTTGCAGAGATGTGGACGTGCTTTCCGCTGGCCATGGCCCAATCTTTGTTTATTCTCGCCAGAGTGACAAATTCAGTGAAATGAATGCACAGGCGCTTCCGTTCGGGATTTTGCCGACATTCGCTTCTGATCCTCCGGTGCGTTTGCACCTTCAGACTGGCGATTTCGTCCTACTAGTCACCGATGGATTTTTCGAATGGGAGAATGACCGAGGCGAGCAGTTCGGTATACAGCGGCTGGAAGAAGGGCTGAGAGCGTCCCGCGATCTTTCGGCTTCAGAGATTATTAAACGTCTCCATAACGCTGTCGTCAGCTTCTCTAATGGAACAAAGCAACAGGATGATCTGACAGCTGTGCTCATTAAGTGCGAGAGAAATAATAATAATAATGAGGAGCACATGGCTGCATCCTTGTGAACTGAAATCCGCAACTCTGTCGCGATTGCAGTAAAAGTGTTTATCTAACGAAGTGTCGAAACATTGAACAATGCAATGCTGCAAGAAGTTTGGAGCCTTTGCGGTATTCTTCCTCGCTTTTGCCTCCGCCTGCTGGACACAGGATCTGGCTCCTCGCGCCTACATCATTACGCCCATCCATACGAATGCAGTGACGGTGGCTAGTTCTTTTCTGGATGGTCAACTCCTTTTCGATGGCTCGATACCGATTACTGGTGCCAAGGCGAAAGCAGCGGTCCCGGTTGTAAGCCTCTTTCACTCTTTTCGTTTTTTCGGGCGAACGGCCAATTTCGCAGCCTCGCTGCCCTACGGAGTAATGCATTTTCGCGGAACTGTGGCGGACGTCGAGAGAACCGCCGATCGCTCGGGACTGCTGGACTCCAGTTTTCGGTTGTCCGTGAATCTCAAAGGCGGCCCGGCAATGGATATCCGGGATTATGCCAAGTGGCGGCAGAAACTGATCATCGGTGCCAGTATCAGAGTCGTACCTCCGACAGGGCAGTACGATCCAACCAAACTGGTAAATCTTGGTGCAAATCGCTGGTCATTCAAGCCGGAGGTCGGTCTATCACGGCGCTGGGGATATTGGGTGCTCGACACCTATGCCGGAGTTTGGTTTCACACCACTAACCATGACTTCTTTACCGGAACCAATTCGCAGAGTCAGAGTCCTATCTTCGCCTTTGAGGGACACTTGAGCTATGACGTGAAGCCGCGGCTCTGGGCGTCGCTGGATGGTAATTTCTGGGTAGGCGGCACTACAACTCTCAACGGCGTTGAAAATCCCTCTACGCAACAGAGGAATTCTCGGGTTGGCGGCACGATGTCCGTGCCCATAACGCAACATCAGTCTTTCAAATTCAGCTACAACTACGGCGCATATATCAAGTACGGTGGGAACTTTCACAACGTGTCCGTCGGCTGGCAGTACTCTTGGCGCGGTCGACCGAATTGATTCCCATGCACAGGTATAGCCTGTGCCGATAATGAACATCTCCGACCGATTTACAGGGCTCCATCCGTCTGCATTTGCTTGAGCACGACGTTGACCAGGCGTCCAATTTCCTTCTTCACATTCGATGGATTGAAGGTATCCGTAATGCCGGTCCAAACCAGGTCGCCCTGTCCGGAGGCGACTGCATAGAGATTGGTCTCGATGCGTACTTTCTTCTCCTCCTTCAGGTAATCCGGCGTGTAAACCACCGGATAAACCGCTCCATAGTAGCCATAAAAAGTGTTGTAGTAGGGAAACGGAGAAACATATGGACCACCAGGAACATATGTGATCGTATTCTCAACTTTGATGAGTCGTGATACTACGACCGCATCAATCTTGTTATCGAGGATCTGCGTTCTCACGTAATTGATGTCGACCTGTGTTCCCTCGGGCCGGAGCAGGATCGTATTGCCGGGAACACTGTCGAACCCGGCTTCGGCAAGCCGGGCTGCAAGAGTGTCTTCAAAGTCGGCGCGCACTCCTGTTTTGTCGCTCAGGCCCAACGCCAGCACCCGCTTGAATTTGCTTTTTGGAACATATGCGGGGTTCTTCCAGCTCATCACTACTTTTGACTTGGCTGAATTCAAAGTGACGATTGAAAAAACGGTAAGGCTGACGAGGATTGTTCTATTGAGCCAACGCATCATCTTTCTCTCGTAAAAAGCTTTACTTCATTGACGTTGCTGCAAGCGTCTGACTGCTCTTTCGCACAAGTCGATTGGTCATGGCACGAGACAACGCATAGGGCAAGGTGATCAGCACCGGCCCAACTACCAGCGCGGCGCCAGGTCTTACATTGTGAAAAATGAGGAACTGGGAAACCATGTCAAGAAGGATCGCCACTGCGGCCAGGTCACGGATCGACGCGAACATGCTTTTCAGGAGCTCTCTACGGTGCTCTCCATGAAAGAAGAGGGCATGAATGAAGGGAGGCAGACCGGCTAGGGCATCTTTCTTTCCACTCCGGATACCGAGGATGATCGCGACGAGCGGTTGCATGATGAACCGAAATCGCCCCGGTCCAGAGAGGCGAGCTAAGATATCTTGAAAAAACCCTGCTGTGAACAAATAGGGATCGCCGGTCTCAACGATCTTGCGGACAGCTCCCGGCAAAGCAGCCAATAGTAGCGTGATAACGACTGCATACAAGATCGCACTGCGTGAAATCCGGACCACTGCTGTCTTCCGTGAAGCAAACCTTAGATCTGGCCTCTTCGGCGTGATTTCGACCTAGCCTGCCCGCGCTCAGGTCACGATGCGGAACGAACCGCCTGAACAGCTGGCGAACCTCGCTCCACCATCTCCGGGCTAGTTTTGGCATTCATTTCCATCCATGCCAAAAGAAGTTTGTATCCGACCGCTAATACGATTGCACCTACAAACAATCCAATCGGCCCGATGGCCACGAATCCGCCAATAGCTCCCAGAAAAACAACCACCATCGGGACTGCAACGCCCCGGCCGAGAAACAGTGGTTTCAAAATATTGTCCATCACGCCAACAATGAGGCACCAAACCAGAAAAATTACCGCATTCGTGGTACTGGCAATGGCAAACATATAAATCACTGCGGGAACCAAGACCACAACTCCAAGTTGGAGTATCGCAGCAACCAGAAACATCGCCGCCCACAGACCTGCACCAGGCAAACCCGCGACCAGAAAGCCAACGCCGGCAAAAACTGACTGAATGAAAGCAACGCCGATGATCCCCGTGGTGATGCTGCGGATCGTAGAACCAGCCAATTGCTCAAACTCAGGACCCTTCTCACCAAACAAGCGGTTGGCTAGTGAGCGCGCAATCTTGGCTCCGCCCGCTGCGTTCCCAAGAAGGACTCCAGCAACGATAATAGAAAGCACCCATTGCAACGCACCCACACCGATGCCTGCAGTTGCAGCAAGCAACCGTGGAATGAACGCCTTGATTTGTGGGGCAAATGTCTTCAACACAGTGCTTAAGTTGGTGGACGCTTGCTCCCATGCATGTTTTATCGGCCCGCCGACGATGGGCCAGCTTTCCAGACGGGGTGGCGGTGACGGGATAACGAGCGTCCCTTCTCGCAGGCGTGCCGTTAAACTATGCACGCCCTCAACTAGCGATCCGGTCAGTAATGCCAGCGGGACAATCAGGAGAGTGAGCAGGAAAAGCGTGCAAATGACCGCCGCAAGACGGGTCCTTCCGCCGAGCACCCCCTGCAGTTTGCGATAGCCAGGGTAAATGGCGATTGCAATGATAATCCCCCAGGCGATCAGAGGAATAAAAGGACGCAAGATGAAGAGACAGGCTGCAGCCAGCATCGCCAGGAGGCCTACATGAATGAACACTTCCAGCGCCCTACGTACATAGTTCTCATCGTGTCCGAGCGGGGCGGCCATGTTTTTTCCCTCCAATTGCGAAACCTGTGACCGATCAGGACTGCAGCTTCCGCATAGTCAATTGCGCGCCGTCTATTTCGTGGCGGCAGGAGCATTAGCGACGCGCACGATAGTGCATTCCACCTGCTTTCCGTTCGATGCCTTGAGTTTTCCTTTGTTATCCTTAACCTCATAGGTCATGGATTCCCCGACCACAAACTCAGTAGCTTTGAACGTCTTTTTCTCGCTTGTTCTACACGTGTAATCCTTACCCGACACGGAAGTGAATAGCAGATCGTATTGTTGTTTCTGTTTATTGGCAGGAGTTCCTGCTGGTTGGACGTCCTTGAGCGAGGTCTTGCCAGAATCCTTGGTACCCGCGAGCGCAGCCAGGGAAAACATCATTGCTAGGGTTAGCACAATCAATCTGCGCATGATTCTGCTCCGATCAAATGAGGTGCAAGCGTTGATCTCAAAAAGACTTGGCGGCAACTTGCGGCCGCCAAGTTCTGCGATTCACGCTGTTTTGTGGCTCACTCACCTATCCTGCTACTTGCTGCCGAGTCATCTGTGCCGCAACCACGTCCTTGTGCAAGTTGAGCGCGTCAGTTGCCTCAAGACGTGCGAATAGATCAATCACACGCGCAACGATTCCGGTCCATCCAGTCTGGTGACTGGCTCCCAGACCCGCGCCATTGTCCCCGTGGAAGTACTCATAAAAGAGGATGTAGTCCTTCCAGTAGGGGTCTTCTTGAAACTTCTTTGTCCCGCCATACACCGGCCGCTTGCCATCGGCGTCGCGAATGAAGATGCTCGAGAGTCTGCGACCAAGTTCTTTTGCGACCTCGAATAGCGTCATGTATTTGCCCGAGCCGGTTGGGCATTCCACTTTGAAATCGTCTCCATAGAACTGATAAAGGTTCAACAGGCCTCTAATCAGCAGCCCGTTGACAGGCATCCATACGGGCCCACGCCAATTGGAATTTCCACCGAACATCCCTGTATTCGATTCGGCGGGAAGGTATTGAACCTTGAACTCCTGCCCCGCAAGATGAAATACAAAGGGATGGTCCTGGTGATATCTCGACAGCGAGCGTATTCCATACGGACCAAAAAACTCTTTTTCGTCGAGTAAATAGCCCAAAATTCGCTCGACCTTTTCTTTGTTGCAGACTGATAGAAGCCGCCTGTCAGCGTATCCGATGAACTTGCCATCAGCCGGAGCGATGTGCTCGAGCAGTTGAGGGTGTCGCTTCTTGAATAAGTTAACCAACTCCTGTAGTCGCGGATGGCGCATCAGAACACCCGTTGGCTCTAGGACAGTCGATGCGCACAGTGGTAGCAGGCCCACCATCGACCGAATCCTCAACCGCATCGCCTCGCCATTGGGCAAATGGAGCAGGTCATAGAAAAACCCGTCTTTCCCGTCCCACATCTCGTCATGGTTGTCGCCAATTCGGTCCATTGCATAGCTGATCCAGATGAAATGCTCGAGGAACCGGAAGGCGACGTCTTCGTACATGGAGTCATAGTCAGTTAGGATAAGCGCCATCTCCAGCATGTTCTGACAGTAGAATGCCATCCAAGCTGTGCCGTCGGCTTGATCTAAATAGCCACCTGTGGGGAGTTGTGAGCTACGATCGAAGACCCCGATGTTATCGAGTCCCAGGAATCCGCCGGCGAAGACATTCTTGCCTTGTGGGTCTTTTCTGTTGACCCACCAATTAAAGTTCGAAAGCAGGCCTTGAAAAGAACGCTCAAGGAATCGCAAATCCGATCTTCCCAGTTCCTTTTCTATGTTGTAAAGGAACAGTGTGGCCCAAGCATGCACAGGAGGATTCACATCGCTGAAATTCCACTCGTAAGCCGGTATCTGGCCGTTAGGATGCGCATACAAATTGCGCAGCATCAGCAGAAGCTGGTCTTTTGCAAAATCGAAGTCCACAAGCGACAGAGCCAGAGTGTGAAAGGCTAGATCCCACGCGGCATACCACGGGTATTCCCACTTGTCGGGCATCGAAATGATGTCACTGTTGAGCATGTGGAACCACTCAGCATTGCGGACTCGATTGGAGGTGTTGCTGAGAAGTGGGTGCGCATTGTGTTCGGTGAGCCACCGATCCAGGTCAAAATAGTAGTACTGCTTGCTCCACATCATACCTGCTAACGACTGGCGGTGAACGCGCCGTTCATCTTCACTAAGCGAGGTAGGTGTGATTCGGTTATAGAATTCATCCGCGTCCGCCAGTCGTGCGGTGAAGATCTCGTCGAAGTCACCAAACGGTTCTGCCGGTGGTTTTGCGCTGAGTCTCAGGCGAATGACCGTACTCCCACCCGAAGGCACTTGCAGTCGGTACAGCGCAGCGGCCTTCGTCCCTGCTTTGGATGGGTTCACCGCCTCTTTCTCTCCTGACACCACATACTCGTGAAATGCATCTTTCACGTACGGCGACGGGTTCTGTTCCCCCCACAATCGGGTGGCATTGGTTTCGTTCTCGGTGAAGAGCAACTCGGGATTGCCTTCGCATTGAAGTGTGCGGGTTCCCAGTTGGGCGTGAGAAGCCACAACTGTTCTCTGGTTGATCTGACTAAGTAGAGGCTTGGTCGGATCCATCCCATACGACCATGTATTTCGAAACCACAGAGTCGGGAGGACACAGAGCTCTGCTGTTTCAGGCCCGCGGTTATACGCAGTTACTTTGATCAGCACATCTTCTGGATCAGCCTTTGCGTATTCCACAAAAACATCGAAATACCGATCTGTGTCGAACACTCCGGTGTCGATCAATTCATATTCATGTTCTTCCCGCGATCGCCTGCGATTGGTTTCCACCAAGTCGCTGTACGGAAATTGCTGTTGCGGATACTTGTACAGATATTTCATGTAGGAGTGGGTAGGCGTGCTGTCGAGGTAGAAGTAATATTCCTTGACATCTTCGCCGTGATTCCCTTCGCTATTCGTCAAGCCGAAGAGGCGCTCTTTTAGAATCGGGTCGCGGCCATTCCAGAGCGCAATCGCGAAACAAAGCTGCTGCTGGTCGTCCGAGATACCGGCCAGTCCGTCTTCTCCCCAGCGGTAGGCGCGGGAACGCGACTGATCATGGCTGAAATAATCCCATGCGTTTCCATCTTGGCTGTAGTCTTCCCGCACAGTGCCCCACTGCCTTTCACTGAGATAAGGGCCCCACTTTTTCCAGGGGATCCCGCTCTCGCGCGCTTGGTTTAGACGTCGCTGCTCGATCGTCTCCACATAGTCAATTGGAACTTTTTTGGTCGGGCTCATTTTCGCTCCTTCTCGTTTTGACGGAACCGCCATCGAATACTTCGCCTCACCGTTTCTCGTTCACTCAATACCAGTCGGTTTTAACTCACGGGCACTCAGCCAAGCTCGGCGAGAAGGCATTCAGCGACAGGGCGTCCGGCGAGGCAGGAAAACGAAGATCCCACCCGCAGCAAAATTCCGTCTTAACTAGGAGTCGGCAGACGGTCTGACACGTCCCTTCTCAACGTTGTCCCTCGTCTCTTTTCTCACTAGGCAGTGTGTTAGCGAACTGTCGTTTCTGACAGTAGCCCCAGTCGGCTGTTGGCCGTTAAGTGGACAACATCAACTCCATGAAGAATGGCACTAGAGGTAAAGTCGTATGAAACTGACGGCTATAGTTCTGCTCTCGTTGCTCCTGTCCACGCCCGGGCTGGCACAAACTCCACCGAATGACTGGTCCGCAGCAAAAAGCGTTGGCATGTTTGCATACCCGAAGAATCAGCAAAGTGCCGATCAGCAACGCAAAGACGAGTCTGAATGCTATGGATCGGCCAAGCAGCAAAGCGGAGTTGATCCTCAAACTCCGGCGCCGAGCGCGCCGAGCGCGGAGCAACAGCAAGCTGCGCAACAGCAAGCTGCCAAACAAGCAGCAGAGTCCGCCCCCAAGGGAGGAGCTGTCAAAGGTTCTGCCCGCGGTGCGGCCGGCGGAGCTGCGATCGGTGCTATTGCGGGCGACGCTGGGACCGGAGCTGCAGTTGGCGCCACGGCGGGTGCTGTGCGTGGTCGGCGTCAACAGAAGAAGGCACAGAAAGAAGCAAGCCAACAAGCGGCACAGCAAACCGCCCAGGCTCAACAGCAGGCTCAGGCGCAAGCGAGCGCGCAGCACGAGCAATCACTGGATACATTCAAACGGGCATTCGCGGCCTGTATGGATGCTCGGGGATATTCGGTGAAGTGACGGGCTTAGTGGCAGGATGCATCGTCTGTGAACTTCCCGCTTCCTAGCATCTGTGCCAAGAATCGTCCGCAATTGATGATCTTCTGAGATTGCGGATCCTCCCGAAGCGCATTCGGAGAAAGCGCATACTTCGCAGTGTCCATTGTCTTCTTCTCTTGCACAAGCCTGTTGGACCAATCACGAACCGCTTCAAACTCTTTCGTCAGTAGTTGAGTAGCATTGCGGTCCCCATTGGTAGTCGCCGCCGCAGATGCCAGTTCCAGATTGTGGGCGGCTTGGTCGCGGTATTTGGCAGCCCAGCCTTCTGTCACTCCATAGTTATTTTGAATCGCGTAAGCTAACGTACTGCCCCACTCGCGCAATGTCGCGATCTCTTCAATACCTGCCCGCATGAAAGCACTCGACAAGTCTGAATCGTCAACTGGGTGCGAGGGTTGTTCAGTGCTCGTCATGCCGGTCGAAGAGGATCCACTTGACGTCGGAAGGGTCAAAATAATCGTGTCGGCACTATATCGCAGGGATCCGCGCGTGATTTGCGTGAGGCCTTCGATGTCAACATAGGCTCGACCATCTAGCTCCCGTACGGAGGCATGTCCACTCCCACCCTCGATCACCAGGATCCGGCTTTTCTGCTGATTCTGTGCACTAACAACGACTGGCAGCAACAAAGCGACCGCTGCCAACATGATTTTCGCCAGTGATCTTTTCATATCTGAATCCAGTTTTTGCCTATCTTACACCCAAATAAACAGTGATCATGTTTCGGTCAACTGACAGGAATGACAGCACGTTCCGAGTGACAAGAAGACGGAAACGCACGACAACACTCCGCTTCCATCACTCAAACTGTAGGCTAATCAACCTGCAATCCCCACGGGTGCGAGTCTCTCCGCATCCGAACTGTAACTTTTGGCAGTCGTCCTTTCGGCGATTGAACTTGATCATCTTGAGGAGACACCCACCAGGACTTGTCGCGAGCAGAGAGGGGCATCCATCATGAAATTCATCGATCATCGAACAGGATTCCCAAGAATTGTTGTTCGAAATCTGATTGCCGTTGCCTGTATGTTGGCGCTGGTTCCCGGCGATACTGTCCTGCTCGCGATCCCCGCGCCACAATCGGATGCTCAAGGACAAGGAAATGACGCTGCCGCTCGCGTCCCACCGGACCAACTAGATTCGCTCGTGGCACCGATCGCACTCTATCCTGATCCGATGCTGGCCCAAGTCTTAGCGGCATCAACGTATCCGTTGGAGATCATCCAGCTCCAGCAGTGGCTAGGGCAGCACAAGGACCTCAAGGACAAGGCCCTCGTAGATGCAGTGAAGAAACAGGACTGGGATCCTAGCGTGCAGGCAATGGCGACTCTGCCCGACGTTGTGAACCGGCTTGCCAACGACGTTAAATGGACGACGGATCTGGGCAATGCCTTCCTGGCGCAGCAAAGCGACGTCATGGATGCGGTCCAACGCATGCGCAAGAAAGCCAAGGATCAAGGGAATCTCAAGTCGAGCGATCAGCAAAAGGTCGAAACGAAGGTCGTCGAGAACAAACAGGTCATCGTGGTTGAGCAATCGAATCCGCAAGTAGTGTATGTTCCGAGTTACAACCCCACTGTGGTGTACGGCCCACCGGTATATCCATATCCACCGATTTACTATCCGCCGCCTCCGCCACCTGGTGCCTACGTAGCGGGAATGGCGATTTCTTTTGGCATCGGCGTTGCGATGGGAGCAGCTTGGGGCGGTGGCTGGGGCTGGGGCTGTGGATGGGGACATAACGACGTAAATGTCAACGTCAATAACAATTTCAATCGAAATACGAATATTTCCAACAGCGGCAACAGAGTCAACGCCCGGGGAGGCAATAGCAGCTGGCAGCACAATCCGCAACATCGCGGCGGAGCTCCGTACGGTGACCGCAGCACGGCAAACCGATTTGGTGGCACAACACGCGGAGACTCGTTGAGTAACAGGCAGGCGAGTGCGCGGCGTAATCAAGGTCAAGACAGAGGTCGGCAGCAGGGAGGCTCGCTCGAGCGTACTTCAGCGGGGCGGAACGGCGCTAACGACCGCTCTGCGGGAGGTCGGCAACAGGGTGGAGTCAGCGATCGCAGTGCTGGAGGAAGAGACTCAGGTAACCGATCTTCGGGCGCCGGTGTTAGCGATAGAAGCTCGAATCGAAGCGGTGGAGGAGGCGGAGGAGGCGGAGAACGCGTCGGGAACCGAAGCACCTCAAGTGACGGAGGATCTCGGAACTCCAGCGCATTCGGTGGCGGCTCCAGCGGCTTTAGCGGTAGCAGTGCGCGAAGCAGCAGTTCACGCGGCTCATCAAGCTTCGGAGGCGGCGGTGGTGGTGGACGGAGTCGGGGCGGCGGTGGTGGTGGTGGACGTCGGAGATAGTGATGTTTCCAGGAAGGAGAAATCTATGAGATCAAGGATGTCACACCCTACCGCAAAAATCATTCTGCTTCTGCTTTTAGGTATTCTCCTATCGCAAGCGTTCTCGCTGCCTCTTCATGGACAGTCTCAAGCAGCGCCGCAGTCGGCATCATCTGCAGGTTCCGCGCAGAAAGTATTCACCACTCCACAAGCGGCCGCCGAGGCCTTGATCGAAGCTGCGGAAAAGTACGATGTCGATTCATTGAAGCAGATTTTCGGTCCGGAAGGAGAGGATCTTTTCTCCTCCTCGGACGCGGTGCGTGAAAAGAGCCGTACACAGGCTTTCGCCGCCAAGGCCCGCGAAAAGAACGTTGTGGAACTCGATCCAACGAACAAGTCGCGAGCCGTTCTTTCGGTGGGTGACGACGACTGGCCATTTCCGGTGCCTCTGGTAAAGAAAAGTGGGAAGTGGTTCTTTGACACAAAGCGCGGCCACGATGAAATCTTGTTCCGGCGGATCGGCGCCAACGAACTCGACGCCATCCAAATCTGCCACGGGTTCGTCGAAGCTCAGAAAGAATATGCCTCCGAGGTACACGACGACTCCGGAGTCCACCAATATGCGCAAAAGATCATCAGCACTCCAGGAAAGCGCGACGGGTTGGCGTGGCGGAACGAGGACGGCACTCTTGGCGGACCTATCAGCGAAAACATCGCTCAGGCACTTCAGGAAGGCTATACGTCGAAGGCCGAGGGGTATCACGGCTACTTTTTCAAGGTTCTCAAGGGACAGGGGCCAGCCGCACGACTTGGTCAGCTCGATTATGTTGTTCGTGGAGTCATGATTGGGGGATTCGCGCTGGTGGCATTTCCAGTCGAATATCGGGTCACAGGAGTAAAGACATTCATCGTGAGCTACGATGGAGTTGTTTACGAAAAGGACTTGGGACCCGACACGTTGAAGATTGCACAAGATATGCAGCTATATAACCCGGACAAGACTTGGCATCCCACTGATGACCAATGGTCTACAGAAGTATCGTCTGCGTCTAATTGATGGGTCCCTTAGTTAAGCCTGCGCAGTAAATCTATGGGGGGCTGGGGGCTCTTTTGAAGTTCGATATTCCAGGTCTGCTCGGATTGGATCAGGCATCCTCGACCGGACCGCTACGATTCTGCGTGTTTACACAGAGTTCCATCGGTGTTCCGACACACACCGGACAGAATGCTTGCCTTACTATCACGTGGGAATATATCGATACGAGGGATGAACAACTCCAACAGCGCCAGACCGTGCCCTCTAAAGGCGTGATGTCACGCGTGCCGTCGATTGGCGTCTTGTCTCGCATGTTTGATCCAGTGCGCTCAGTGAAGAGTACTCGCTGTTGATTGCCAACTCAAACTGTCACTTCTCACAGCGCACAAAGGGCTGATTCGCCTCGGACAAGTACCTATCGTCCCGGCGGCCACTTGACGTAGCTTCCCGTCGTAGAGCCTGTTCCAACTGACAGTGTCGCTGTAATCCGTCCGGTTGATAGCTTGATCCTTTCCTTGATTGGCGCACTTCAGTTCTGCTCAGCGTAGTGGAGGCCAGATGAGATTGAACTTCATAAGAGCGTGGACATGTGTAGGTGCTGTGATGTTGGCTCAGAATGTTTACTGCCAGAAGGTAAAGATTGGATACGACAAAGGAGTCGACTTCTCAAAGTTTGCGAGCTACACCTGGGCCGACCCATCAACCCCACCAGCCAGGCCCTTGGTCTATAAGGGCATTGTCAGCTCAATCGACGAAAAATTGAACGCCAAGGGGCTCAGCAGGGCGAACAACGATGGCGATCTAGTGATCATTCCAGCAGGTGGCATCGGGTATGGGCTGAACATGGCTGCGGGCACGCCAATCCTGCCAACCTATAGCGGTGTTCCTCCCTCAATGAACGCTACCATGTGGACCGGGGCGGCAGGGCCCTCAAATCTGATGGCGCCGTATGTGGGAGAGGGTACGTTGATGCTCACCTTTGTCGACCGCGCTGCAAACAAGGTGATCTGGAGTGGAACCGTGACAGAGAAACTCGATGTTGTCGGCAAAGACAAGTACAAGTCTTTAGATCGAATTGATAACGCAATCGCCAAGCTGCTTAAGGATTTTCCACCCAAGAAGAAATAGCGGGGTCCGGAATCGAATCACGGTTGCGCCAGCGGAATGGCCGAAGCGAGTTGAACGTCGATAAGGAGACTGATCCGCCGGTCAACCTGGAAGAAACGGACGGCCTTTATGCCAGAAAGAGCCTTCTGGAACATCGGAAAATATTTCATGCGCAGTTGAAGCGCTGACTGATCCGCCTGATTCCACTTCGTTGCAAGAGCGACTGCCTGGTCGTCGGACAGATTCTGGTAGTGAGCGGCATAGTCCTTGATGACATCGACTTTAGCATCGTTGATTTTTGCAGCCTCAGTCGCGTAGGCATCGTAGAGTGGCCAAAACTTTTGTGCCTCGACGTCGGTTAGCACCATGTTGACCGCCACGATCTGTTTTCGCCCCGTCTGGATGTCCTCTCTGAGCAGTTTTATATCCTGATCGGAAATAACCGGTGTTTGTGCGCCTTGCTGAGTTGCCTGCGCGCTCTGTTGTGCTGGCGCGCAGTACACAAATAAAACCATTAGCAGCGAGGCTGCAAATATGCGCTTGGTCATAATTGCCCATCTCCTCATCGCGATGAACCGATGTTTCCCAACAACACCCCACGAGGCTTAGGATTCTCGACGGGTTGCTGTCATTAGGGTAGGTGCATCAGCCGGGCACAGCTACTGGCAAGATCGACAGCAGAGAAGTCTGTTTTTTGGCTGGAACTATTCAGATCCAGATGCCGGCTGATCATCGTCGTTAGAGATAGGGATATTCGTGAGTAGCGATACCCTTGCCCTGATGTTCTGGAACTCGTCGGTATCCACCACATAGTCAGCGTCTCGCGGAGCAGACCTGCGTGCCATGCGATTAAGCCGCTTCACTCTCGTGGTCGTCAAGGGATGAGTATCGAAGAGTCGGTCGAAAAATGGCGCCTGCGGATCGTCTTCGAACGCGCTCTGAAGAAGTCGCACAATTGCAGTAGGGTCATACCCGGAAGCGCTAAGATATGAAAATCCTAAACGGTCCGCGTCGTATTCAGAATTTCGCTGCAATTTCAGAGTCACCAGAGGACCAAAGAGCCTACGCGTCAAATAACCTGCTGGCCCCCCGACCAACGCCAATTGCCCGCCAACACGGCGGCGGTGGTTGATCCTCGTAAAGTGTCGGGCATTGACATGCGCGATTTCATGTGCGAGTGCCGCGGCCAGTTCCGATTCATCGTCAGCCATCAAAATCAGCCTGCTCGTGACGTACAAAAAGCCGCCCGGCAAGGAATAGGCGTTGGGAGTGACGTCTTTTATTACCTTTACCGTGAAGCATCCCTTCAAGCCAGCGTTGTGGATGAGCGCCTGTCCGATGCGATTTAGATACTGCGTCGTGGCTGGGTCCACCATGATAGTTGCATTGCGTTCGGCGTCAGCTGACAGTTTCTTGCCGACGGTCCATTCTGCTCGAAGTGTTCTCAAACCCATCTCGTTTTCAGTCGATCGCGCCGGGGGCGATTCGATATCTTGACACGAAGGTCCGAGAGTGGCGGAGGGCACTTGAGCTGTAGCGAAAGCTGCTACAGCGAGAAAACAAATGCTCCATTGAAGCCCGAACATTTTTCGTCGACGTCGAGCCCGACAGCCTGACGCCTCCTCCGTTCGCACATCAGACTTGCAGAGGTGGACGCGGTTCCACGAGCGTCGCCGCCCGCTTCGCGATGACACCCCACTAAAACCCGTACACAGGTTGAGCGTAACCATTTCCCTTGTCAGAAAGCCGAGCGTATGCGGATCACATGCTACGCGACAATTCCATATATCGCCTGCTCCGGTTTCCAATGAAACTGTCACAGATAACAGCTGAAGATCCGCAATCCGCGGCAAATTGCTGCCTTTGGAACCATCTAGTATTTGTGACAGTTACCGTGAATGGCGCTCGCTCTGTAGAGTGTCAGCAGGGACGAGGTCGACTGAAGCTCGATGAAAGCTGCCATTGCGATATCGGATCAGACAGTTGAGAGAGCAAAAGCGGGCGATGAGAGTGCATTTGAAGCGCTGTACAACGCCTACAAGAAGAAGGTTTACACTCTCTGCCTGAGGAAGACAGGCGCTATCGAAGACGCTGAGGATCTTACACAGGAAGTCTTTGTTCGTGTCTACCGGAAGGTGAACGGCTTTAGAGGTGATGCTGCGTTTGCGACATGGCTGTACAGAGTTACGTTGAATACAATTCTGATGCACGTTCGCAAACGTCGCACTGAGCTCAGGCCGGTCGGCATTGTGGATGAGAACGCGGGATGCGATCCTGCGGATGACCAGGAAGCGCTGCAGTGCCGTCGTTACCATCCGGTTGACTACATTGCGCTCGCGCGTGCAATAGGCGGACTTAGGAAGCCGACGCGACAAGCTGTTCTCCTACACGATATTAAAGGCATGAGTTATCGCGAGATTGCGATGGCGTCGGGAGTTCCAGCAAACACCAGCAAGGCTCAGGTCTGGCGTGCACACCGACAAATGCGCGGCATTCTCAGGGGTGAACACACCGGAAAGACGAGTCGGAAACGATTCTATCGAACTAGTTCCAAAAGTGGTGAACAATGATCTCAGATGATGTCAGTTTTGTGATAGCCCTTGCCAAGGCTGCGACGATAGTGGCCTCAGCGAGCGGAGTGCTGATCTACCTCGCATGGCTTGCAACGAAATATGCGTCTCCGCGGCGAGATCGTTAATCTCGTCCCACTACTACTCACAAGTCGTCGCGGAATAGAAGTTCGCGGCGCTTGATCAGCACCTCGCCTCTCTTCTTCACAATGGCCCCCGCCCGCTGCCAACGAGTCATGATTCGGCTGGCTGTAAAAGGCGTAATGTTGGCCATATTTGCAAACTGCTCGTTCGTCAGTTCGACTGCTACGCCGCCCGAACGTTTTTGACCCAGACCATCGGCCAGCGTGGCTAGAACTCGCGCCAGTCTCTGTTCAGCATTTTCGCAAATCAGACTCGTGTGGGCGGAGACATACCATGCCAAATAGTCGCACGCGAGAGACAACATATTCTCGAGCAATTGCGGAAAACGCGCTGCCAACGCACGAATCGTGCCGCGATGCCACACAAGCACTGATCCGTCCTCTACCATCTCTGTGCTGACAAGGTATCGCGTCGATTCTTGCACCAGCGCGGAGCCTCCGAATGTGTACCCTGTTGGCAACCACACCAGCATAATCTTCTTTCCATCCGGCGTGAGATAGAAGTACCGTGCGCGTCCTTTAGTGATCAGGTATATATGATTGGCCGGCTCCCCTTGGTGCGCGATCACAGCGTGTGCTGACACGGATCGCATCGATCCGGCCGCCAACACTACGCCCCGCTCCTGGTACGTAAGGCCGTCCAGAAAGCGTGACTTCAACTGATTGCCCAGGGGTATCTCGGCCAGAGATGCAGTCATTGACTACTCCCTATTCCTCTTGCAGTGCACTGCGTTCGCACTCCGCCCTGGTAGCAGACTGTAGAGACAAAAAGTCCGATCGTAAGGGAGGATGTGTTGAATCCAATTGCCCGATTTTTGAGCGTACCTGATCGAACAAGCCGCCCGCACTGGTATAAATTACAGTTCAGGAAATGAATCGTGTTGATCAATCTCACTCTGACCATTCATCATGCGACAAAAAATGCCGTTAGGCATCTGCTCGTCGCCCGCATCAGCGCAGAATCGCATTCAGTCCCAATCCGATGCATATTGCCGCCACGGTCGTAACCAGACCTGGAAGCATGAAGCTGTGATTGAACAGATATTTGCCAATCTTGGTAGTCCCTGTTTGATCGAAGGAGACGGCTGCCAGTAACGTCCCGTATGTAGGCAGAATAAACACGCTATTAGCGGCTGGGTAGAAAGCAATGAGGAGAGAAGGATGAAGGCCCAGGGAGAGACCCACCGGCATGAGAATAACCACGGTCGTCGCTACACTGAAAATCATGGCTGAAAGCAACAATAGTCCGGCTGCAAAAGCCCATGGGTGCGATTGGATAACTTCGGAAATCGCGGCAACAATGAAATTCCGGTTGCCTTCGAAAAACGAAGAACCGAGCCACGATACTCCAATGATGGAAATGATCGCGACGATCCCGCTTCGCATGATCGTTCCCTTCAGAGTGGCATCCGGTGAGGCTTTGAATACGATCATGATCAATCCCGCGATAGCAATCATGACGATCATGATTGCCATTCCCATGCTGACCTGATCGGTCTCAGTCACACCGGCATCCGTAACTTGGTACATCGGGCGAAGCTGTGGAAATACACCGATGATGACCACAAGCGCGATACCAAGCAGAAAGACGAGCGTCGATCCGCGGGCGTTGAAAAGCTCTTTGCCATGAAGCGCCGGGAACATCTCCGGCGGCTTCACCGTTCCGCTTGAGAGACGTTGTTGATATTCGGCATCGTCACTGAGATTCTTCCCTCGCCAAGCCACCGAAAAAGCGCCAATTAGAACTGCAAGAAAGGTGGAAGGCATCGTAATCGCAAGCAGATGTGGAAGAGAAACATCCCGGCTTGCGAGAAGACCAACCATCGCGACGGTAGCCGCAGAAATCGGCGACGCGACAGCCCCCTGGAAACCTGCAATTACGCTGATCGAGAGAGGGCGTTCTGGACGAATTCCGGCCTTCCGCGAGACCTCGGCAATCACCGGCAGCAGTGCGTAAATGACGTGGGTCGTACCCGACGCCACAATCAAAATGTACGTGACCACCGGCGCAACGAAAGTGATGTACTCAGGGCGTTTCCGGAGGATCTTCTCTGCAAGGGCTACCAGGTAGTCCAATCCTCCGGCGGCCTGCATGGCCGCGAGCGCGGTAATCACCGCGATGATCATGCCGATGACTACCTGCGGAGGACCGCCAGGCGGCAAGCCAAAGATGAAAACAAAGATTGCTAGTCCAACGCCGGCAACAGTTCCGAGCGCAAGTCCACCCAGACGCGCACCAACAAAGATGCATGCGAAAAGGAGACACAATTCAATCCACATCATTTTCTGACCTTTCGCGGGCGCGGCTGTGCGATAGCGTCCACGACTGGGCTAGTAACTATAAAAGAGGTTCTGAATCTCGACGTTTGTGCGCGGCTTCTGCAATGCAAGCATCAACAAAATCCTGGCCTTCTGTGGATTGAGCTCATCGGAAGCGATCAAGTTCAGTTGATCGTCGTTTACCTCAACGTTGCGCCCAACCACTCCGGTGACCACGCGGCTGCTCCTGACCACCACTACGCCCTTCTTCGAAGCCCGGGCGGCCGCGTCCAACGATGCCTGATTCATATTGCCATTGCCCACTCCCGCGATCACGATGCCCTTTGCCCCATTGGCCACAGCAGCGTCGATCAGGTCAGCTGACATATCGGCACACCCGTAAAGGATGTCCACGCGCGGCAACTTGGCAACGTCCGTTACATCAAATTCGCTGCCAGTGGTATGTTTCCATTCCGGCGCATTGTAGTAATCATTCTTGCCATAGCTAGAGACGCCCACCAATCCCCGTAGAGGCGACATAAAGGTCTGTACTGCGGTGGTGCTCGTTTTGGTTAACGAGTGTGCCCCATGAATCCAGTCGTTCATAACTACGAGCACTCCCCGGCCCTTGGCTTTTGGATCCGCAGCGACCGCCACGGCGTTGAATAGATTCAGTGGTCCATCTGCGCTTACAGCTGTAGATGGTCGCATCGAGCCGACCATGACCACGGGCTTGTCACTTTTTACTACCAGATTCAGGAAAAATGCAGTCTCTTCCATAGTGTCGGTGCCATGCGTGATCACGATGCCGTCTACGTCCGTCTGGGCAAGCAAAATGTTGATTCGCTTCGCCAATTTCAACATGATGTCGACCGACATATCTTGCGAGCCCACGTTAGACACCTGTTCCCCTTTTACGTTCGCCAGATCCTTGATTCCAGGAACAGCCGTCAGCATCGCGTCAATAGTTACCGCTCCCGATGTGTATGCTGATTGAGTTCCGGTAGCTGCGGCTCCGGCTATTGTTCCGCCGGTCGCTAGGATCACGATGTTGGGCAGTGGTTTTCCTTGAGCGGCGCAGTTCAAACAAATCGCACACGTCAGAATGATGGCAGACAAGAGTTGACGTCCTTGTTTGGGCCTCATGAACACCTCATGTTTCAAAGAAGATTATCCATTGGAACAACAACATGTCTCCAATATCGCCCAGTGAGCGGAATGAGCCAGCGAGAAGACATCTCGGCGAAAAGGAATAGTTTCGCGAGTTTACTTGCTCTGGTATTTGCTCTTGTCAAGGCCAGTCAGCTTAACTGGGTCGAGGAGCTCTTTGATCTGTTCTTCCGAGAGAAGTTTTTTCTCACGAATGATCTCGAGAATCCCTTTGTTGGTCTTGTACGCTTCACTGGCGAGCTCTGTTGCTTTGTCATAGCCCAGTATAGGGTTCAAAGCGGTAACGATCCCGACAGTCGTTTCCAAGTAATGCTGCAACACTCTTTCGTTCACGGTTATGCCATCGATGCACCTGACTCGAAACGCAACTGAACCTCGAAACAACAAACTCTGGGACTCAATCATCGCGAGGCCCTCAACGGGTTCGTAGGCATTGAGTTGAAGTTGACCATGGTCGGCGGCCAGGCTGACTGTGTAGTCGTTCCCGATTACGCGAAATGCGATCAAGTTAATCAGTTCAGGCATCACCGGGTTTACCTTGCCCGGCATAATCGATGAGCCGGGTTGCAGCGGAGGGAGGTTAATCTCAAACATCCCCGCGCGAGGCCCGGAAGCCAGTACGATCAGGTCACTGGCTATTTTCGACAGCTTCACTGCCACGCTTCTCAGGGCCGAAGAATAGACTACGAATCCTTGCTGGTCCCACGTTGCCGCCAACATGTCAGCAGCTGGCACGATTGGTTTGCCCGTCAACTTTGCTAGGTGGGTTGCGCATCGCTCCGCGTAACCTTTCGGCGCGTTCAGGCCTGTTCCGATCGCGGTGGCGCCCATATTGACTGCGTACAGGTACTTTTCTGAATCGCGTAGCAACTGGACCTCGTTATCCAGCGAAGCAGCGAACGCGTGGAACTCCTGGCCAACCGTCATGGGTACAGCATCTTGCATTTCGGTCCGTCCCATCTTCACAAGTTCCAGGTATGCATCTCCTTTTCTACGGAATGACGCAGCAAGGTTCTGCAGTTCTTTAATCAGTAACTCATTTCGCAGGAGGAGCGCGACCTTAATCGCAGTCGGGTACGAATCGTTCGTCGACTGCGACATGTTGAGATCGTCATGTGGATCGAGGTATCGGTACTCACCTTTGTTGTGTCCCGACATTTCCAATCCGACATTGGCCAGTACCTCGTTGGCGTTCATGTTGGTTGAGGTTCCTGCACCCCCCTGATACCAATCGACCTGAAATTGGTCGTGGTACTTGCCCTCGAGCACAGCTCGGGTCGCTTTTTCGATCAGCTGCAGAGTTTCAGGTTTCATCGCGCCCACGTCGGTGTTCGCTCTCGCAGCGGCCAATTTCACGATTGCCCAGGCCTCGACGAAACCCGGATAGTGATTAATCTGGACTCCTGATATCTGAAAGTTTTCAAGCGCCCGGGCGGTCTGCACCCCGTAGTACACATTGGCAGGAATCTGTTTCTCTCCGAGAAGATCCTTTTCGACTCTCGCCTTCTCTTGCCCGCTGCCGAAAGAAGCTAGCATCAGGCAAAGACCGGAAGAAAGCATGACATGTCTGTTCATAGCGCCTCCAGAGACACGTCCAACCACAAATTACCGCGCGTGATTCTGTTCCCAGGCGCGCACGTCGTGACGGGCCTTATCGAATAAGCGTTCATAATTGCCTTTGCGTACTTTCTGACTCGCTTCGCCACTTAATAGAGCCCACAGAGGCCTATACTGCTCATAAACCTTCAGGTATTTCTCCTGATTAGGAGGAGCGACTTCGTCGGTGCCAAACAGGAAACGATCTGGATAGCGATTGATGAGGTCAGCGGCGGTCCTGGTAGATTCCGGTGTCGAGACCAGGTACTTTGCCACCTCATCCCAGGAGATGTCGAAATACATGTGGCTGAATCGCGGGTCTTTAAGAATAGACTCAACCACAGCAGCATGGTGAGTAACCGGACGGACGACGCGCCCCATTCCCGTGTGCGCCCAGATAATTGTGGTGTTGGGATGTCGGGCCAGCACAGATTTCATTTGGGCCAGATAGGCTGGCTCGCTTCCGTCTTTGGCAAAAGGCACATCCATGTCATTGTGGATGAGAGCTACGAGCCCAACCTCACCGGCAAAATCGAGAATTCTGTCGAGAGCTGGATTCTGCAGTGATGCTGTGTCTCCGGCTACCTTCGCTGAGACGAACTCCTTGTGAATCGTGAACTCGCCGATGCCGGAGAAAACTCCGGGAAAGGTCAGGAGAACTCGCCGAATGTGATCCACGGCATACATGTCAGCCGGATTGAACCCGGTGATCATCGGGTCGAATCGTGCCTGTTCCTCTTTCGAGAGCGACCGGTAGAGCATCGCAATGTATGCGTCGGTGAAGGAGTAGTAATAGAGAGGTGCATCGGTCTGTAGATAATAGGTAGGAGCAAAATCGCCAGAGTTCTGATATGACCATTCCTGTTGCAAGGGTATCCCGAACAACGCGACCCGACCCACCTTAGTGCCCATGATCTTCAGGAAGTCATGGATATCGGTCCCTTCCTGCACGTAGTTTGTAAGGTGAAAGTGAACGTCATTCAATTCGGGCGATGACGTCGGTGACTCTCCAGCTGCACCAATGCACAGCAGCACAACAAAGATCATCACCCGGGAACACCACGCTTCCATTCGGTCGTCACCTGAATCAAATGAAGTGTTCATCAGCTCTCGTTGTTCGACCGCGCCTCACTTCAGTCCCACCGATGTCGGTGAATAAAGGTTGTAATGGAGCTTCTCGGTCACATATTGGATAACCTTCTGAGCCTTGACGCTGTTACCAGCTTCATCGAGCGGAGGCGCAAATACAGCGATCGCTCCCTTACCGGGGGCGATCGCCACGATCCCGCCACCAACGCCACTCTTTGCGGGGAGACCGACATGCCAGGCCCAGCCGCCGGAGCCGTCATAGAGACCCGCGAGTGCCATAGTGCTGAGGATGTGGGGTATGTCTTCTGCTTTGATCACCTGTTCGCCAGTTGATGGATTTATTCCGTTATTCGCGAGCGTTGCTCCCATTCGTGCAAGCTGAACCGCGTTCACACCGACCGAGCACTGCTTCGTGTAGATGTCCACTGACTCGAAAGGATCAGCATAGATCCGATCGTACTTCGCTAATAAATAGGAGAGCGCCTTGTTGCCGGTGTTCGTGGCGGCTTCCGATTTGTAGACATCGTCGATGAGCGTCAGCTTTTCGCCCGCCGCCTTACTGTAGAAGTCGAGAATCTTGTTCCATTTGTCCGAGGCGTCTTTGCCAGACACCAAGCTCGTCGTTGCGATAGCGCCTGCGTTCACGAACGGGTTTCCGGTATGCGTGGCCATGTCCACCACTGCGACCGGCGAGTTGAATGGACGGCCAGTGGGCTCGGACCCGATTTTCTCGAAGACCTTCTCCGGGCCCAGTTCCTCCATCGCAAGTGCAAGAGTGAAGACCTTGGAAATCGATTGGATGGAAAAGGAGTAATTTACGTCCCCTAGCGTTAGAACCTGATTGTCTGTGGTGACGATTGCGATTCCAAACAGTTTCGAGTCCACTTGGGCGAGATAGGGGATGTAGTCAGCATTCTTGCCGCTGTTCTCATTCTTGAACATGTCATAGGCTTCTTGCACCACGGCTTTGACTTGTTCTCTCCTTGGAGCCACTGGGCTGCTGCGAGGCGTCTGCGCCGAGAGCGGAATGCAAAAGCAAATTGCAGCGAGGACCGACGCTAGTATCGGTTGAACTTTGCGCCGTTTCAGAGACATGTATTCCTCCTTGCGAGCGTCTCTTACTCAAAATTCAAACGTTTTTTTCCAGTCATACTTGAACGAAAACTGGACACGGTAATCGTTGGCATTGAAACCGTCTCTGAAGTTCACACGCCTGCCAAACTGAAACTCGCTTCCGATGGTCACACTCGGCACGGGATGGTAGATCAGATTGGCGAGTGCATAGTGACCCTGGTGGAAATCTGAGTCCTTTTCCGCGTCGGAGTTGTCGATGTTCAGCATGGAATAACCGATCGCAGAACTGAAGCGGTCACTCCAGTTATGGTCAAGAAAGGAAACTACACCTAATGCCGGTAATGCTTCGCCTTTAAACGGTCGCGTTGGGTCGCCAGGATTGTTCTCTACACCGATATCAATCGGCGCGTCGTTCAGGTAGTTCTGAATCGCATGGCCGTATATGAACGCAAACCTGCCCACGTCATTCTTGCTGAACTTAATATTGGACGTGAGGTTCAATCCCCACCCAAACGCGCTGCCGGACAGAGTTTCGCTGTCGGGAACCGTATCAACCCAAGAAATCTTCCGGAAGATTCCGGCCAGTTGTACATAGCCCCATGTACGGATTATGCGAGCACTCCAGGACAGATCCGGAAGATTGAACTTAGGCTTGACGTCTTGAAGTTTAATGTGATCTGCGTACGCCCCACCATCAGCTGTTGCCCCTGGGCGTTCCAGTGCAAACGTCAGCCGTGTGCTGTCACTGCGGATCGGCATCCAGCGGATCTGGACGTTCCGAAAGAACACCATTGCGTTCGGTCCCCAGTACTCCAAGGAATTTGGGAACACATCGATGTCCATGAACGGACTCCACGTTTGACCAGCGCCAAATTGTCCCAATTCGCCATAGGCATGTCGTAATCGGAAAGTTGTCTGACCTGCATCAACGCCCGTCCCGAACAACTCAAATTCAAACTGTGTCTTTAGGTCGCCCAATGAAGTTGGTGTGGATGTCTTAACCCCAAAGCGTGTCTGGCGGACGCCAGCATATATCTTTCCATCCGGTGCGAATTCGCCTGGGGCTGAAGGCAGCTTGGTCGGACGCATTACGTCGAACCAGTCGGGGTCATTGGTCTTAAAGTCATAGCCGGAATCCAGCATTACGAAGCCGTATAGGTCCAGCGTCGTTTTATGCTCTTCGTCTTTCGTCGTCGTTTTGGGTTTATCTACATCGCCGCCGGTGGCGGTCGGGGACTCTGAAGTCTGGGCGCGCTCCGCCGCGCTGATCTGCTCTCTCAACTCCTGCACTTGTTGCTCGAGTTGGGTTAGCTTGTTGGTTAGTTCATGCAGGTCCGGATTCTGCGAACTCGGGGACTGCGCTTGTAGGCTATTTGTACACACCGCCAAAACTATTACTGCAGAGCACACAAATCGCGCCCGAACCAGGTTAAAGGAAAATTGCATAGTTGCTCCATGGCTTGCGAACCTGCCAGATCGCACACCAGCCGAAAACTGTTACTTCTGTCAGTGAAATCGCGTGTGATCGCACCACCAGCTTCAGTGGTGACGTTTATCAATCCTCGTTATTGATCCTTGGATAGCGGCCGTAATTGCACTGCGACAACGCGGGTAGTGGGAACTGGTTGTCTCGTGGTCCATCGTTGCAGATATGGGCGGAGATCACTTAATAGTTGGAAGAACGTGGAACAGACCTGTCATCTCTGCCAGTGTGACCGCTCATCACGTACTTCTACTATCGCCCTGCCAAGACAATCGACAGTCGGCCAACCCCTCGAATGATCCACGTCACTCGGTTCGCGTTGTTGCTATTGTTGTCCTGCAACTTGGGCCTCGTTCTCTTTTCTGGTGCTCAATCACCGCCCAATACTCCAGCGCCGGCACAGAGCTTGCCGGATGCCCCGTCAGCCGTGACTCGGCCGCCAGAGCAACCCAAACCCCAGGTTCCTCCCAATCCATCTCCGTCCCAGCAGAACGTTGACCAAGAGTGGCCTCGGCAGGCGACTCGGGGGAGCGAAAAGATTTCGATGTACCAACCACAACTTGAATCGTGGGAAGGCGACGGGATCCATGCCTATGCTGCGCTATCTCTCCAGAGCAGAGACAGCAAGACGCCAAAGTATGGAGTGGTATGGTTTACCGCTCGAACCGAAGTGGACAAGGTCAATCGCCAGGTGACCCTCTCCGATTTCCAGATCACCAAGCTTAAGTTTCCAACGTTGCAACAAAAGGAGCCGGAATATCTCGCCTTCCTGCAAGCCAAACTGCCAGGGAAGTCGAAGGTGATTGCTCTCGATCGCTTGGAGACGGCTCTCGCCGTCAGTGAAACGGCCAGAGCCGAGGTCAAGGGCTTGCCCGTGAACAACGATCCACCCAAGATTATTTTCACAAGCAAGCCGTCCATACTGGTGCTCATCGACGGTCCACCACGTTACAGGGATGTCGGTGGAACCGAGCTGCGTCTTCTCCTTAACAGCCAGGCAGTAGTTGTATTGGATACGAAACAAAACAAATACTACCTGAATGTCATGGATGGGTGGATGGAAGCTACGGATCTGGAGCGCGGACCTTGGTCCTACGCTTCGAAAATTCCTGATGACATGAAGGAAATCACTCAGGGCATCCAGGAAAGACAACAAACGCGAGCAGCCGAAGGTGCAAAACCGCCATCGCTCCAGCAGGCAAACAAAGAGGGAAAAATCCCCACAATTTACGTGAGCCTTGGCCCCGCCGAATTACTAATGACCGAAGGTCCGATACAGTTCGAGAAGATTCCTGAGATTAATCTCGAATATGTCAAGAACACAACGGCGAGTATTTTTCGAGATTCAGTATCTGCGGACTATTACATCCTTGTAGCAGGCCGATGGTTCCGGTCGAAATCATTGGAGAGTGGCCCGTGGGAGTTTGTGGACGGAAAGGATCTGCCAGCAGGGTTCGCGCGGATTCCCGAAGATAGTCCAAAGGCGGGCGTGCTTGTCTCGATACCGGGAACCGCACCTGCTAAGGAGGCGTTAATCGCAAATTCAATACCGCAGACCGCAATCATAACTCGCAGCGAGGCTCATCTGCAGGTCCAATACGACGGGGAGCCTGAGTTCAAGAATATCGAAGGGACTGAATTGCAATATGGAGTGAACACAGCAACTCCAGTGATCCGAGTGACGGATAGGAATTACTATGCGGTCGAAAATGCGGTCTGGTTCGTTGGCGCCTCTCCGGAGGGACCATGGGTTGTGGCCAGTGAAGTGCCTGCTGTGATTTATTCAATACCACCTAATGCTCCATTGCACTATGTCACATACGTCAAAGTATATCGATCTACTCCGGATGTCGTTTATGTTGGCTACACTCCCGGATATTACGGAACTGTGGTGTCATCCACTACTACGACCGTGGTCTACGGCACTGGATATTACTACCCTCCCTACGTCGGCAATTACTGGTATGGATATCCGTACACCTATGGCGTGGGAGTGGCATCAACCTGGAGTTCGGGAACGGGGTGGAGCATCACCATTGGTGTCGGCTATACGTATGCCTATGGCTATCCTTATTACTACCCTTGGTGGGGACCGTGGGGATATTACGGAGGATGCTGCTGGGGACCAGCATGGGGTTATGGATACGGTGGCTACGCGGCCGCTAATGTCTACGGACGTTGGGGTAACACAGCCTATGCGAATACTCGTGCAGCCTGGGCTAATCCTTATACTGGAAACTACGGCGCTGCAAGCCGAACCGCCTTCCAGAACACTCAGCGTGGGACAGTCGGAGTGGCGGGCCGCGGATCCAACACGAATATCTACACTGGCAACACCTACGCCGGAAGGGGAGCGGTCGCATATGATCCTAAGACCGGGATCGTTGCCGGAGGTGCTGCCGGATACGCCGGTAACATCTACAGCGGACAGGGAACTGCAGGCCGTGGTGGGTTCGCTTACAACACGAACACTGGCGCTGGTGTCGCGGCGGGCAAAAACAATATTTATGCGGGCAAGGACGGCACGGTTTACCGCTATGACCGTCAGAGCGGGAACTGGTCTCAGAACAGCGGCAGCGGATGGCAATCCACGAATAAGCCGCAGCCGAGTATGCAGGCGCAACAACAGGCACGCTCCGTCGGCCAGCAGCGGACGCAAAACTTCAGCAGCTACCGCGGTGGGGGCGGCGGAATGCGTGGGGGTGGCCGCCGACGCTAACTCCTACTCGCCCTTAGGCTGATCTTGAGGGCCGGCCAATCAATACCATCCATTCAACCCGAGCAGCTAAAAGCTTGGGGTCCACCCTTCGCCCGCTTTTCGAGCCCTAACGGAGATGAAAGCGTTTCGGACACTGTCGCAGTTGCCCGCTCCAGGGAGCGTCAGAGTGAAAGACGGTCACGTTAATAGCGCGCTTACGGAATATCGTCCACCGATGAATATGTGCGACTTGCAGTTACGATCCTGCACCTAATTACAGGCAAACGTGCAAAAATCTGTGTCCAGCTTTATTCCGGGTAGACCTTAATTTGCAGGTGGAGGCTGCGCCTTCTTGTGCTTCCCGGATATCGCGCGTCCAAGGTCCGGCAGAAATTCTTTCACAACTCCGAATCCAATGTTGGTAGACATGGTGATACCAAAACTGACGGCTGCGTCACCCGGTGAGTCCTGGCTCGGAGGCTGCCAAAGCCGAGACAGGAATGCGGCAGCGGCGACGCCGCCCATTTGCGAAATTGACAGATGTCGGCTGCCATCGTCATGACGTGCAAGCACGCCGCTGCTCAGTGCATATCCCACCCTCGGCCAAAAGCCGCTCTTTCCGGAATTAAAATAGCGATTATCTTCGTGTAATGCGCTCTCCAGTCCGAATGTGACTGTTTTCTGAATGGAATACTGACCGATGATGTTGGCATATCGTTTGCCGTAGCCAGAGGCTCCTTGTTCCCATTCTCTAGGCTTGTCATTCCATTGATCGATTCCTGCCGAGAACCCCGCCTTGAAGTACATAAACGGGTTGACCATGCTTTTCAAGTAAAGATGAGTTCGTTCGCCTTGCGTCAATGGGTGGAAGTCGCTTGCCTTCTTAGCGCCAGCCATATTGAGGTAGCTTACGAGATAGTCCACACCCTTTTTCGTTCCGCTGGAGCTCGCCTTTCCCTCCTCTGGGGCAGCAGGTCGATCTTGTGCAGCGGCAAGCGAAACCAGCATGACAAGCAAAATGCCATAGCTGCAGGTCCGCAAATCCACCGAATGCATCATCGAGTTTCCAATGAAAACAAAATTGACCGTCTCGGGTCTCCGTTAGCGAGTAAGTCGTTTGCTGGATCCGGACCGAAAGAAGACCCAACTACATCGATGCTCTCAAGTCCGAATGGTTGGTTTCTCTCATCGATGATGCCCTTGGTGAACTGTGGCTTTTCACAGTGCGTACTGCGTTCTTCCATCGCTGTTCGCAATCTCAGGGAAGCCCTATTCGACCGTTGCGCTGGCAGAAGTAACAGTTCTGCACTCAACGATCGACCACTACCATGCGGCGTATTGTTCTGTTTCAGGATGGAAGAGTTGGGCGTCGGAGTACGCTCGCGCCGCACTTGAAGCAGCTGCAAATGAGACCGTTCTGACCGAGGAGTGATGAGGAGAAGCTTATGCCGAGCAAAAGGATCTTGCTACTAGCGATTGTCACCACAATGTGTTTTCTAACATTGGCATCCACGCTGGCGTTTGGCGGGGACCAAGCGGAGGTGAAGGGAATGATCACCTCGCGCACTGGAGAAACACTGATAGTGAAGACTGCAAATGGAGACGTGACCGTCGTACTCAACGACAATACAACAACGAAAGACGACAAAGGTCTCTTTGGCCTGGACAAGGAACACATGTCCAACGTCGTCCTGATACCGGGACTTAAGGTCGATGTTGATGGGGCGCCCGCTGAAGGCGGCCGGGTCGTTGCGAACACGATCACAGTCGATGGAGACGACCTCGAGACCGCTGAGATGATCCAGTCAGGTTTGCATCCGACCGCGGAGCAAGTGGCGGCCAACGTGCAAGCCATCGAAACTAACCGTGAGGGTATCGCGGCGAACAAAGTTCAATTGGCTGCTCAAAAAGAGAATATAGAGGCGAACGAGCAGAATATTGCGGCCAATAAACAACGAATCGAGCAGAACATAACCGACATCGAGAGCAACACGAAGCGGTTTACAGCATTGAGCGAGTATGACGTGAAGAACCAGGCCACCGTGAAGTTTGATGTTGGTAGCACCCAAATTTCGGCGAGCGATCAGGAAGAGCTCAAGAAACTTGCTGAGTCTGCCACGGGGCTTACCGGTTACATCGTCGAGGTAACCGGCTACACCGATTCAACCGGTAGCGCGGCGATGAACACTAAGCTAAGTGAAAATCGCGCTAAGTCCGTAATCACTTTCTTGATGCAGCAAGGGAACATACCGATCCGGCACATAGTTGCTCCCGGTGCTATGGGGGAATATGGATCGACGGCGTCGAATGAAACAAAAGCGGGACGCGCCGACAACCGTAGGGTCGAAGTAAAGGTCCTGGTCAATAAGGGCATTGCTGGAAGCTAGATCCTCCTTCCTGGTGATTCGGCCGCGACGCCGCGCGATTGATTGCGCGGCGTTGGGCCGTTTCGAAATGCGAAATACGTCAGGCTTGGCGACAGGCGCCCGCAACTGCGGCCAAGTTCCTGAAGAACTGTGGCGAAAAGGGGGAATGCAGTCATGCGAAAGGGAGATCTCTCGAGACTGCTGAGGTTAGCGCGCACCTGTGTCGCCCTTCTGTCTGCAGTTGCGCTTGTATCCGGAGAGTCGTTCTCGCAGGCGCAATCACAGAAGCCAGAGGCCGGCTCGACTCAGCAACAAGCAGCAAAAATACCTGCAGACCAGTTAGATTCCCTGGTAGCTCCGATCGCCCTATATCCGGACCCGATGCTGGCGCAGATCTTTGCCGCATCGACGTACCCCCTCGAGATCATCCAGCTCCAACAGTGGCTGCAGCAACACAAAGATCTCAAGGACAAAGCCCTTGCAGATGCTGTAGCAAAACAAGGCTGGGATGCCAGCATCCAGGCCATGGCCGGTCTGCCCGAGGTCGTTAACCGGTTGGCGAACGATATTAAGTGGACCACCGATCTCGGCAATGCCTTCCTTGCGCAGCAGAGCGATGTCATGGAAGCTGTCCAGCGTATGCGAAAGAAAGCGCAAGACAATGGCAACCTCAAGACCACCGAGCAGCAGAAAGTCGAGATCAAGGTCATAGAAAACAAGAGCGTGATCGTCATCCAGCAGGCAAATCCAGAAGTGGTTTATGTGCCTTCATACAATCCCGTCGTGGTGTATGGCCCTCCCGTCTATCCTTACCCGCCTCTCTACTATCCGGGATGGGGCTACTACGCTACTGGTGTTGCTATTTCGTTCGGAGTTGGCGTCATGATGGGTGCTTTCTGGAGCGGCGGCTGGGGCTGGGGCTGCGGCTGGGGGCACAACGACGTCGACATTAACGTCAACAACAATTTCAACCGCAATTCGAACATCAATCGCGGCAATCGACCCTCGAATCCGATCGCAGGTGGTGGCAACCGCGGCAATGTTGGTGGCGTCGG